>Ga0181346_1000277_pt1 | contig 21576 bp, 57 predicted proteins | sample Su13VDMM15DN_FD_130100 | JGI IMG/M metagenome (GOLD analysis project Ga0181346, IMG submission 130100) | Freshwater viral communities from Lake Michigan, USA - Su13.VD.MM15.D.N | ecosystem: Environmental > Aquatic > Freshwater > Lake | place: USA: Michigan | collected 2013-07-15 | reverse complement strand
GCTGCGGTTTTCAGGGACGAGGCAATGCGGTGTGTGCGCCACGATGAGCTAACCGGCGCGCAAGTCGTCGCATACCTACATCCAGACGGACGGGTGCTTATCGACTCAATCAGTCCGCCGAACGATCAAGGTCTGAGACCGCTGGAGGAAGAACTATGAACGCACATCAACGCCGGAAATCATGGAGACGCATCGAGCGCACGACGAGAAGCGGTTCTCAGCACCGCCTTGTTCGGCATTGGGCCGATCTCGCGGAATTGCCCGAATCAGAAACGCACCGTCTCGAAATCGAGGTGGAGAACTGCAACGGGTGGATCATGGACAAGCGCAATCCTGACGCTCTCGGACACTACCTGTCCACGCACACCTTTTACGGCAGCAACTACAAGCGCAGCACGATCCTCCTGAGACAGTGCGGATTCAACGTAACGTGCGTGAACTGGGATATCTAACACCACAATAAACAAACATATGAACATTCATCCTTTGTGCTATTTTGATATGAACCAACAGGAACTGCAACAATACTTGCAAACAGAACAGGAAACAGTTGACTGAACTATCTTTACCTGTATATTACCATCATGAACGAACAACTTATATATTGTGGATGTGGCAAATGCGTAGAAGACGAACGCGTGACTTTGCTCAATAGTCGCATTTGTGCTGCATGTGCCAAGATAACTCAGAAGAATTGGCAAAAGCCTAAAGGGGTAATGGTGTGGGAAGGCAAGACTGCTCCTACTATTCAGATCTTGTCTGCTGAGCAGTTCAATAACCATCGTGCATATAATCCTTATGGACGGCATACTGGTCGTGGATCAGGAATTCATCGCGTAACCAAAACAACCTCATGCATGTAAACTTATGAAAAAAATTACTAAATTCATCAAACTGGTCATCAAAGACCTCAAGATCAGAATGGCATGTGATGCCATTGTTTTAATGACTGTTCTCTTATCCCTTACTTTTAGTACGATTTGTATTTTAAGCTGCATTGGTAGTCTATGCAACTTTGGACCCAATCTAGACTTCCTTACAAGAGGCTGCTGGATCTTTACATTTCTTGTTGCCATTGGTTCTGCATCATACATTGTCTGGTACCTTGCAAAAGCTGCATATGACTACATTTTGCATTTGATTAACGTCTGGAAGTCGTTATAATATCATATGCTATCATTCATAGTTCAAGCAATGCATCTTCTTTGTTGTTGGTGCTGCATGATGACTATCAAGCTGTTGTGGAATTACAAATGGGTATCAACGCTTTGCAAGAACGGAGCAACACGCAACTATCAAAGAGCAGCAGAATCTTTTGGCAAAGTTTAAAATATTAAACACATCAAATAATATGAATATCAATCACAAAAACAATGCTCACCTAAAAATCGGTGAAAAAGTTATTTGCACAAAAGATGTAAACTTTGCAGATGGTGCATCTCATAAAAGGGGGGAAGTTTATACTGTTGAACCATCTACTCAAGCATACTTTTCTTTGTTTACTTCTGACGTTTCTCGATCATGGGCATATTATCTTAAACTCGTATAACCAGTTAAATGAATTAGGAAATACAATATAATAATAGTATGAAAAGAATCGTTATAGAAAAAAATGAACAAACAGTTGATTTGTCTGAGGTTAAATATATCGCATTTCCAATTGTGGGAGCATGTCATAAATCTACAAAAGAAAAAGCTTTTGTTGTTATGACTGATTACGAAAACTGTAATTCATACAAGCTAATGTGCGTAGATGGTTTTGAAAGGGGTAATCAGCATGACTGTAAAGAATATATTGATACATTGGGTAACATCTTTACACATCCTGGATATGATTTCTGTCTGTTTGATAGTCCTACTGAACTCTTTGAGTGGTTATCAGAATAAAATAATATGAAAAAAATCTCTACATTCATTCAAAACCTTCAATTTCTCTTTAAACCAAAATACTGGATCATGCTGGGTACGTATGATAAAGAATGGGATATTAAACTCAATGAGTTGGCTAAAGAGCATAGTTTCAAGTCAGAAGCAGGAAAATATAGTGATCGTATTTGCTATGTATCATTGAATGGTGTTCATATGTGGGTTGGTAATTTCCCATATTCCTTTTTATCAGAAATCAGCATAAAATCAATATACACTTATAGTGATGGTGATCGGAGTATTTTTTATGAGTTTCAAGACAGTGAAACTCAATCTCGTCCAAGTCGATTGACCATTCACAAACTCACCAAGAAATTACTTGCTGATTTGAACATGAAAGATACTAAACTTAAACTTGAAAAATAATATGAGTGAAAATGACAACTTAAGTGGTTGGTATATAACATTAGCTTTTATCGTTGCAATTGTTTGTGCATTTACGGCTGCTGATCAACGAGATCAATTAAAAGCAGAAGCAGTAAAGCGTGGATATGCTGAATGGATTGTAACAGGGCAAAATGAAACACAATTCAAATGGAAGGAGCATCAATAACTTAGTATGGCTCTTACTGAATGTCCCAATTGCTGGAACCGCCATTGCACATGCACCAGCTACTCAAACTATCATCAACCAAATGCAATGCTGTACAGGCAGGAGTATGAAAAACTCTGAACCATCTGCTCTCGCATTTATTATGCACGCATTGCAGGATGTGAAAAAACAGTCATAGAGTGTCTCAAAGACATTGACAATTACTTTCGCGAACCCAACATGAACTAACATGGAAATCATTGGATGGATTGGATCAATGCTGTTTGCATTTTGCGCATTGCCGCAATGCATCATGGTGTACAAACAAAAGCATGCTCATGGGCTGTCATGGGCCTTTTTGCTCATGTGGATGTTGGGTGAAGTTTTGTGCTGTTGGTATGTAGCAATGCAGCCCATGATGCAAGTGCCTTTGCTGGCCAATTACGTCATCAATTTTGTGATGCTCATCATCATCATTTGGTACAAAATTTTAGGAAACAAGTTGAACAAATTGCAAAATACATTACAATAACATTATGAAAGTTAAAATTAACACCACGCCAGGCAGCATCAATGCAGAAGATACAATTGTAGGATCAGTTTACTGCACTTCAGCAGGAGCTGATCCAATGTTGCGCATCAATGTATGTGCATTGCTTGATGATGCTTGTGGTCACAAAATTGCATTTTTGAGACTGTGCAGAGCAGATGTTTGTATAGTCTTGTATGCACCAAGTCAGAAAATGATTTACATTGGTGAGCCAACCATTGCCATTGAATAACAAAACAGTTGCAATAATCTCCAACAACGTTACAATAACAACATGGCAAACAATACACAAAACTACAAAGATAGACCATCAATCAATGCAGACATTGAACCTTATCATCGCTGCTGGAACAACAGTGGCATGCACATGCTGGGCAACCGAATTGGTGGAGCTTTTGGTACCACCAAAAAGCTGTGGCACAAGATGATTGAAGATCGCAATCGCATCAACAAGCAACGCAAAATCAAACAAAAAACCAAATAACATGACTGACGAAGAATTGATTGATGAGGTACTTTCTGATAAGGTAAAATTAGAATCAGATAGTAGTGGAAAGATTAAGGAAATTCATTATAATAATAGTATGAGAATAACAATTGAAGATAAAGAATATCTAATCGATATCGAAAAGGCTAAAGAACTCGGAGTACTCAAAGAAGATAACTCTATTAAGAGTTTCAAAGTGGGTGATGCGTTTCGATTTAAACATGGAAACATTATTGTAATCGTCGAAACAGGTTTTAATTCCCCTGATAGGCGGCGTTATTCTTTTTCTGGTCTATATGATAGTATTGGAAATTACTCTACTTTTGGGTCAGAAGGAGGAACAAAAGAAGAAGTACTTAAACAACTCAACAAGTGGAAAGATAGTGAGCGTATAGTATTTGTGAAGAATATCAATGAAGATATCGCAGAGTTGTTTAAGAGTTTAAAAGGAAAGTCCATATAATAATAGTATGAAAGAACTTAAAATAACAATTGAAGGTAAAGACTTTACGATTAACCTCGAAAAGGCTAAGAGCTTAGGATTGCTCGAAGAAGATAGATCTATCAAAGAATTCTTTGTTGGTGATGTATTCTCATCAGGTTTTAACCCTATTCTAATCGTGCAAAATGGTTGGCCTGATACTTCTAAAGAGCAGCGATATAATATTGCTGGACTGGATGGATTGTTTCTATACTCAGACTTTGGAAGTAAAGGTGCAAGTAAAGAAGAGATGCTAACCTATCTCAACGGTGTTTGTGGGCTTAAGTTCGTCAAGAATGTTAATAGCGAAATCGAAACTTTAATGAAAAAACTTATCAAATAATATAAGGAAAGTCCATATAATAATAGTATGAAAGAACTTAAAGTAACAATTGAAGGTGAAGAATATAATATTGATATCGAAAAAGCTAAGGAGCTTGGAGTACTCAAAGTACCTAAAGTAGATACCACGATTAAGAGCTTCCAAGTAGGGGATGTATTCTCAACGCGTTCCGGTACTATTCTAATCGTACAAAATGGTTTTTCTAAAGATCCGCGATATAATATTGCTGGACTGGATGGATTGTTTCTATACTCAACAATTGGAGGTGAAGGTCTAAGCCGAACAGAGATGCTAAAGTTTCTCAATAGAAACTTTAAAGGTTTTGGATATAAGTTCGTCAAGAATGTTAATAGCGAAATCGAAACTTTATTGCGCAATACGCTGCAGAAATAATATGCAGGTAACTAAAATTAGAACGATAAGCAATTATTATGGAGGATTGCTAGTAAAAGAAGAAGATGGAGAGTACTTTTGGTCAATCGAAAATTGGACTGGAGTCAAAGCTGGTATTATTAGTGAATAACAGTTGACTGAATCAGGAACCTTGTTACATTGTATAGACAATCATGAATCCAATACTCACAGCCCTAATTATTTACATCACTGGAGTCGTTGTTTCGGCTTTCATCATTCGGTTTTTAAATGCCAAAGAAAAATACAGATGTGAATGCTATCCGCCAAGTTTCAGTATACTTTCGTGGATTTTTTTCTTTGCATTCATCATTGCCTTTATAGTAGGATTTCTGTATGAAAATACAGAAGAGTTTTTCAAATACAAAGACAAAAAATAACCTCCAAAACAAATAACATTATGGATCAACCAACACCTACCATCCAAAACACTCTAGAGCAAGCGCTCATCAAAAGCATCGACGGTATTCAAAAAACAGGTACCGAGCTTGTAGATGCTCTTTATCAACAAGCACCAGAAGTAGTTGAGCAACTGCTCATGTGGCATGCAGTGGAATCTCTTATTCAATGCATTGCTGCTATCTTAGCATTAGGTATTCCTTTTGCTGTATATAAAGTAGCGAATCACTTATATAAAAAGCTTGAAGTTGCAACGTGGGGAGATGAATATGGTTTTTGGCTACCAGTAACGGTAGCTGGTTTAGTGTCTTTTGCCTTAGGATTTGGATCGTTTTTTGAATACGTCAACATCAAATGGCTCAAAATCTGGTTGGCTCCAAAAGTTTACTTGCTGGAATATTTGGCTGATATGGTGAAATAACAGTTGACTACATCTGGAACCTTGCTATAATAATAGTATGAAAGTAACACCAAATCAAGTCAAAAATCTTCTTAATAACGCCTTTGGGTTCTACGACAAATACAGTACACTATATCATAGTTGTTTTGAGAACGATTTGAATCCTGATAAATGGTTTCAGTTGATTGATAACCAGACTGGTGATTTGCAAATCTTTGAATTTGATGGAGCTGAAGTAACTAATGGTACTCTTTCAGTTCATCATCGTAATAGTGAAGTGTATGAGCAATTTAACATCCTAGTTGTTGCAACCGATGGTAGTAATCTGTTACCACAATTGCTTGGTGAATAATTTAATCGGCTTGTAGCTCAATGGTTAGAGCAGGCAACTCATAATTGCTTGGTTGGGGGTTCGAATCCCTCCGAGCCGACCAATTACAGAATAAGACACGTGCTGTCCGCGAGCCTCGTCGGAGCCAGTTGTTGAATAAACGAGGCACATTACCATTATGCACAATGAAGAAACATATGAAGATCTAGCCAGAGCTCATGCAGTGCGCAAAATGCATTTGCAAGCGATTGGCACATTGGTAGTGCGTCAGCTTGTAAAGGATGGTGCACTTGATGTTGAGAAGCTAGAGGATGCAGCTTTTGATCTGCGATTGGTAGACTTGGATGTAAATCATAAAATCATTGATGTTCCCGTTGCAAGAAAACAGTTGAATACAAATTAACCTCAGCTATACTAACAACATGAAAATTATCTTTGAACAACAAGCACCCAATGCACCAATATTTGGTGATGTACAAGAGAACCAATTCTTTGTAGATACAAATGGTTATTTGTGTCAAAAATCTAGCGCTAGCTTATATCATACCATTGCAGACTACAATGGAGAATTACACTCTACATATTTAGAGTGTTCCAGTGCACATGATAAAATCAAACGCATCATTCCTAAAATTACCAAAATCGAATTCTAACAACATGTACAGCTACAACGAATCTCTCAAGAAAAAAATCATTGGTGCTAAGCTGCGTGGCGATCAGCGCCTTGTTCAGCCCTGGTGGTTGGGTGGCGACTTCGATCCCGCCGAACAGGAATCTGATGAGTGCATCCGCTGTGGATGCTCGATGTGGATCCGCGATGGGCGCGAACCCCAAGACGATCCCGATCTGAATGTCTGCGACCCGTGCGCTCAGAGCCTCATGGCGGAAATGTGGTCTCGGCTGAACAGTTGACTAAACTACGAACCCTTGTTATAATAATAGTATGAACATCTACAATCTACTTGAAACATTGGACGAGTCTCGCATGCAAGGCTTTTATGATGTAGAAAGTCTTGGCTATGCATTTGGTCTCGGTGGTGGTATCTGCTATGGCATGAGCATTGAAGATGACTTTAAGGAATGTGAACACCGTGATGTAACTTGGATGTGCACAGACACTTTAGTTGGCATTTTCTTTTTATTCCTGCATGATGAGTTTGTCGGTGTGCGCATTCAAACTGCACGCAAGTGTGATAGCCATTTTTATTGGAAAGACCAAACAATATACAACAGAGTCAAAGAATGGTTCTGGAATGAATTTCAAAAACAAAATGAAACACCTACACCTTCTTTTGTTGATTTCACACAAGACCTATCTGATTATAATAAACAATCAAAACAACCATGAAACTTGCTTCCATCGAACTCATCTCTGAAATCAAACCTCACCCTAATGCTGATAAGCTTGAACTTGCCAAAGTGTTAGGTTATACCTGCATCGTTGAGAAAGATCGTTACAGAGCTGGAGCTGCTATTGTGCTCATTCAGCCTGATACTGTGCTGCCTGATAAGCCTTGGGCTGAAATGTTCAAGAAGCGTGGCAATCGAGTCCGCGCTATGAAACTTAGAGGTCAGTGGTCATTTGGTATTGTAATGAGTCCTTATGATATCAATATCATGGATGCTTTCTTCTTTGCAGATCAATTTGGTGATTTCAAAGACAATATTGGTAAAGAGGTGTCTGACTTGATTGGTGTTACCAAATATGAAGCTCCTACTCCTCAGCAGCTAGATGCTAAAGGTATTCTGCCTTTTGGTCTAGGTAAGACTGATGAAGAACGCTTTCAGAACATCTTGGACCTCCCATTTGGTGAGACTGTTGATGTTACTCTCAAGGTTGATGGTCAGAGTGCTACGTACTACTGCCGCAAAGATCAGCAGACTGGTGAATGGACTACTGGCATCTGCTCTCGCTCTCTTGACCTTAAGCCAGAGTGCAACAACAATTATACTCGCATCAATCGTAGGTATGATATTCTCAACAAACTGGAGAATTACTGCAAGTTTCATGACTTTAGCTTAGCTCTGCGAGGAGAGATTTATGGTAGTGGCATTCAAAGTCATGCTGCTAATCCTCACTCTAAGCTAGATCTAGCTTTTGCTGCGTTCAACATGTACAACTTTGATACATTCCAATATGTAACTGATAAGAGCTGCATCTTTCATTATACCAGATTCTGTGATCAATACAGCATACCAACTGTTGACTTGCTTGAAACTGCTACTCTAACTCCAGAGCTCATCAAAGAGTATGCTGAAGTAATGACAGAAGTGAATGGTAGAGCATTCGAAGGTGTTGTCATCAAGCATAGTCTCGGAAGCTTCAAAGTAATCAATTTGAACTATGATGAACGCAAATAATTTTACACAACAAATATGAAAACACATGCACCCAACAAGCCACTATTTCCTCACAACACCAACAATTACATTGGTCTTTGCACTAAACCTGGCATTAAAAACAATGATCTCATTGTAGAACTTTACGCAGATCATGTGGAGTTGGTAGTTAAAGCTCATTTTGAACACATCTTTGACCACAATTCTGAAGCGCAGAACGTTAGTTGTTACAATGATAAATACACCAAAGCCTGCAAGTTCAACTCTTTGAATGAGGTGCAAGATTATCTGGAATGTCGCAACTACACCATCTACAATGATACTGTGCAGATGCAAACACTGCGCAGCATCATGCCATATGCTGAGTAACTGCAAAGATGCGCATAAAACAGCAGGAACCACTTGAACAAACTGCAAAAACAGCCATGTTAATGGACAATGAAAATTGAACATAAAACTACATCCTTGAATCGTGCTGGTGACGTTGAAATTCCACAAGAGTTCTTCAACAGGCTCAAAACTGGAATTGCACAAGTTGATCGCATTTTCGGAGAAGGCATCTTGCCTGGCATGACATTCACAATTTCTGCAGATCCAGGCTGCGGCAAAACTACTCTGATGCTGCAAATTTGCCAAGCATTGGCCAATCAAGGCTATACAGCTGCTTACTTGAGCGGCGAAGAAAGTCAAGTCATGGTAGCATATACATGCCGCCGTCTCAAGACTGTTGATGTTCTCATTGCCAGCAACAATGATATCAATACCATTGAAGAAATTGCAGAGCAAGTTGATGTGCTCATTGTTGACTCTTTTCAAAGTCTGCATTGTGATGTTGATGCAAAAACTGCTGCAGAGCAATACAAAGCTGATGCATTGGTGACCATTGCCAAGAATCACAAGACAGCCATTGGCATCATCATGCACTCCACCAAAGGTGGCACATACAAAGGAGGATCAGGCATTGTGCATGCTGTGGATTGCAACATGCGCTTGAGTGCAGAAGGAGACAATGTGCGCGTCATTGAAGTTGACAAGAATCGCTACGGCAGCGCTGGTTCGTTTACATTCTTCTTTGGCAGCATGGGGTATGATTTTGAGAAAGCTGTTGAAGTTGCAGATGTCAAGCAAGGCAAAGGCTCTCAAAAAGACCAGCAGCTGCAAGCCATTATGCAAATGACTGAACCTCCTTGCATCAACGTTGAACGAGTCTGCAAACAGCTGCACATTGATGAGTTTCGTGCCAACTACTTGCTGCGTCAACTGGTTTCTGAAGATAAGTTGCAAAAGTTTGGTCGCGCAGAAAATGCAGTGTGGAAATTTGTTGAAGTCATTGCATGAGCCTATATATTATTGCATGAAGCATCAAGCATTTATTGCCAAGGTAGTATCAGAAGCAATGCAAGCTGGAGTATCTGTCAAGCTGCTCAACAAGCGCACTGTCAAGAAAACAGGCGGATGGTTCAATGGCAAAGAGCTGGTGGTTGCTTACAACAATGCACAAGGCTTTGAAATATTGCTGCATGAATATTGCCACATGCAGCAAAGCATAGACAACTGCAAGCAATGGGTTGAATATGTAGAAGATGCATCCATTGCATTTACGCATTGGTTGAATGGCCAAGGTGATGATGCAGCCGCCGCCATGAGCAGCATGCACAAATGCATTGCACTGGAACATGACTGTGAAGTCAGAGCATTGCAATGCATAAAGGATTACAAGCTGGATGTAGATGTTCAACGCTATACCAAGCTGTCCAACATTTACTTGTATGCTCATCATCGTATGCTGCAACATCGCAAATGGTTCACAAATTTGTATCATGCTGATAATCTTGATGCAGTGCCAGATGCATTGCTGCATGTACAGCATTACATTGATGATACAGATGCTGGTGGAAATAAAGTATCGGAACAGTTGCACATATCTTAAACACACCTATATTAATAACATGAAACAAACTACATCTGATTCAAATGGCACAACAGCTGCATGTGATTATCTATTCCGCGGCTGTGGGCCCATTACTGTACTGGGACGCGACAGCAAACTAGCAGAGGTCATCAGCCGAATCATTCCTCCGCCATTGCCTTTGCTGGCCAGCAACAAGCATCAACGCATGCAACTGAGTGCAACCAGGTTCAAAAAGTTCAAGCTCAAATGCAGTGCAATTGCAGCTGAGTTCAAGCTGGCCATTGAACAAGAGAAGCACAAGCCTTTTTTTGTACCCTTGTATGTTGTAGAGATTCCCAGTGAAGCTGAAGCAGCAAAGCATCCAGAGCCATTGACCATCAAACAATTTGAAGCACTGTGCAATGAGTGATGCATCACAATCAGATCAACAAGCCATCAACATGCATTTGTACCAGAGCATTGCTGGTGCCATGTTGGGCAATGCCAATGGCAATTTGGATCAAATGACTCCAGATGAAGCTGCTGACATCATCTATGACTATTACAGCGCAGTGCTCAGCAGGTACTACAAGAAGCCTGCAAAGTCCATCATCAACAAGCATAAAAAAGTGGAGCAATAAATACTCTCATGGCATTTACCAAATCTGAAGCAGGCAAAGGTGACGACAACCGAACCAAACAGTGGCAAAAATATTGGCAAAACTATGATGATATTTTCAAAAAACCACAGCAAAAAACAGAAACAGTTGTCAAAAAATAATGATTGCGCTATAAATAAAAATAACATGAAACACTCTGACGTTGAAAAACTCTCAAAATTGTACGAAAACATTCAAAACGGTGGCAACCTTTTGCGTGAAATGGCTGATGCAAGCGGTCAAGGCAAGCCTCTGCCACAAATTCCTGGCTGGCAGCTGGAAGAAGTAGGTCCTGACATTCACGTCATGCATGAAGAAACAGGCTTGAATCTTCAGTTTACTCGCAATGGTGAGCTGCACAATGAAAATGGTCCTGCTGTATGGTACACTGGCAATGATCAAGGCCTCATTGAAATTTACTTTGCAAATGGCAAGAAACATCGTGAAGATGGTCCAGCTGTACTTCTCAAGAATGGTTATGAAGAATTCTACTTGGATGACAAGAGCATCAGCAAGCAAGAGTTTGATGACATGCAAGCTCATCGCGTTGTTCGTGATATAATCAGAAGAGATCGTCCTGATCTTGCTGACATTGGCGAAGAGTTCTAAAATTACTCTAACAAACAATCAAACAACCTCTCTAGATTACTCTGGAGAGGTTTTTTATTAAATAAATGCATGTACGATCCAGTTAAAATATCTGATGCTTTCAGCAACATTGCTGATGCATTGTTGAACAATTATGGTGAGTTGTTTGAATTAAAAACAGAAGTTGCATCACAACAGCGCATTATGAAATTGGAGTTGGTTGTTGGAACAGCCAGATTCATTCGCAAACTTCAATACATAACAATGCCAATGGCTGCAGCTTTGCAAAGCAATGAACAGTTTAAAAATACAATGCAAGATAGTTTGATGTATAATGCACACCTTTTTGGCAATTCAGACATCAACAATGCATTCTTTCTAAGATTAAGCAAAGCAGCAGCATGGTTTGAAGTTGTAATGTTGGCAAAATGGACACCTTTGCAAATGTTGGATGGATCCATAATTAATTTAGACTTAAACCGTTGATTTATCATTCAGAGACATATATTAATGGTGTATGAGAAACAACAACAACAACAACAACAACAACAACAACATCAATAAACAGTGGTTCAAAAGCAAAAACGTCCGTCCAAAATTCGTCAATGTACTTTTGGAGCGTGATGCCAATGGTGGTTATCGCATCGTCCGTGGCGATGTGCAGCTGCCCATCAATCAGTACAGTGCTGACATTCGTCGTGTGGATGCACGTGACTTGGCGCAGGACATTCGCAGCAAAGGTGTCTTTGCTCTGTAACCCAACCTCAACCTAAACCATGGCGCTGCTAGTTTATATTGGCAGCGCCATTTTTGTGTATAAATAAATGCATGGCCAGATGGAATCAACAACCCAAGTATCACATTCAAAACTGGTCTGCATATAGATATTTGCTAGCGCAAACCCATAGAGTTCGCAGCACTTTCAAGAGAGCCAATGATGGGATGAATACTGAAGCACTTGTGCGCATCATCATCAAAGACATTCAACGCATGGCAGCCATGTTCGTTCCTGTCAAAGACATGTCACCTGCTGTTAAAACCACCATCACAGATCAATACAAATATGCTACCTTTCCAACAAAAGTTTATTTGATGCAGCTGGATGGCAAAAGAGTACAAGTAAAATAATATGAACGCCATCCCTGCAACACATGAGACTAATAAATTGGCAGACAGTCTCATCGGCTATGCTAACTTTAGCAACAAGAGCTACATGAAAATTAATTCTTATGATATTAAGTATTACCTGCGTGACGTTGTTGATTGTGCATTGCTCATTGCATTCTTCTTCACAGCAGCTGACAATACCAACAAATATGCTAAACATTTGTTTGATTCATCATATGTGTCGAATGATTATAGATACAGGTATGATTATGTAGAAATTGAGTATGCAAATGGCACTATAGAAGTACCAGGAGTGTCACCATAGAGACACATTACAACACATGAATACACCAACACAATCAACTCCATTCAAAAAAGGTGCAAAATGGGCTTTGGAAGATTTTAAAAGAGCCAATGTATATTTGAAAAAATTGCAAGATGCATCAAGACCTCCACAGACACCATTGTTGCAATCATTGTGGTTAAGTTACTTTCACGTGCTAGCAAGAGATTTTGGATACATCATCAAACAACATTACAGTTGATTGCAGCCAGGAAACATATACATTGTGTATATGAAAATTTACATTGGCACCATCAGTGCAAAGAAGATCAAAAACAAAGTGCGCAAGCCATTGCCTCCTCCTGGTTTCAAGCATCGTGCTCTTGAGTATTGCCGCAACAGCAAACACAAAAACAATTGCAGCAACAGTGCAGAGTAAAAATTTAGGAAAAAAGTTGCATCATTCAATTTTTAGCCTACAGTGCAATACAAACAACACAACAAACAACACAACAAACCCACACAAATACAATATGAATACCAACTCCAAGTTCAATGCCTGCCTTGTAACAGCAGAAGACAAGCAAATTATTCAAGACTTGCGCATTCAACACAATGTAACTGAAAAGCAACTGATGTCCATTTTGGTTGCACTGGCAGTTCACAATGATGTTGATGTAGCTGCTCGTGCTGCAGACATCAACAACAGCATTCAGCTGGCTCGACAAACCAACAAGCAGGCCAAACAAGAGCTCAATGCTGCTGATCAACTGCAACGCAAACAGCAGAAGCTGCAGGCCAAACAGGCCAAAGATGCAGCCAAGCAGCAGGCAGCTGAAGCCAGCAAAATGGCTCGTGAACAGGCTAAACAGTCCAAAGCTGTTGATCCACATGTGACAATCGCCAACAAGGCCTAACCCAACAACCAACAACCAACAAACCTTGAAGCAGGTGGTGCAATGCATCACCTGCTTTTTGTATAAATAGTGTTATGAAATTAGATTTAATGGACTACACAGTTGATAATCTTAAATTTTGGTGCAATGTATATGCAACAAACAGCAATGCAGGACCATTTGATTTAAACCATCTCTTTATCAGAGCTAACTCAATTGCCAAATACTTGGCAGACAGAATACAGCAAGCACATGCAATTAAAAGACAACCATGAATAGTTTTGAAGATGATGATGTTTCCAAGCTTGCAAATGATGCACATTGGTTCAAATACATTGGTGTAACAATGAATGAAGATGCTGCCAAGCGGCTGAATGTTGATCGTTCACAACAGCTGCTCATTGACAATGCTTTAACACGCATAATGCACTATCTTTTTAAAGCAGCAACTAAATAAATACACAATGCAAACCAACTTTCCTGTCACTGCTTATACAGTCAACTTGCCCAATGGTTATGCGCAGGATGTTACAGATCATTTGTACAATTTAATGCAACTGACTGCATCAAATGCATGGTACAGCAGAGGCACAATACGCACTGTGAGTAATTATTGTCAACACATTGCAGGCACCCTTGCCAATGCAGCACAACAAGATACATTATGAAATTCAATTTCTCTATCACCTTTGACAATCAACTGTATGGTGGTGCCATGGGTACTTTGGGTTGTGCTCGCAATGCCATCAAGCCTGCAAAACGTGGATGGACCAAGGAATATATACATGAAATAATTCAGAATTGTGAGCACTTGGCCTTCATCATTGTACAACACAGCATTTAACACATCATGCAAACCAACTACGCAAGCCCCATCAACTCCATCAACTCCAGAATAACTGCTTCTGCAAGGTACATTGCGTATTGCGTTCATGAACATGAAACATATGATGCTATGAATAATCCTGCAACACGCTGGTGGGTCAAAGACGATATGAAAGACATTGTCACAAACTGCAAGCACATTGTCAACATCATCACTGATGAAACCAAGCGAGACACAGAGCAAACAGCAGCAATACACAAGCATTTATGACACCTCACATTCCTACACGTGATCCTTTGAATCGTACATTTTATTATTTGGATACTTTTGCATGGTCTTTGAACGATCTTTGTCACAGAGCAGATACATATGATGCAGATGAATACTTCTACATAGAAGAAGCTGTCATTGACATCTACTACAACATAGATCAAATTGCTGACACCATCAGTTTTGCAGATTGGAATCATCATCTCAAATAATTTCAACATGAGTCCAATCAACTACGCAATTAACAACCTCACCGTTCATTCAGAGAATTTGCTCAGCAATTGCACAAGGGCAGATGAAATGAAGGGTAGAGAAAATATAGAAGATGCTGTTACATACATCTATTATGACCTGTTCAGAATTGTTCATATTTTAGTAGGACACAACAAAGGGTTTGCATAAAATAATTTGAATAACTAATGCTATGAAACAAGTTCCTGCTCAGAGTGTTGCTCAAATGTTAGTCAATAAGTTCAACAAGCGCATAGCCATGTCTCTCAAAAACAGGGGCTTTGCTAGGCGCTTGCCAATTGGTATATTCATCAGCAATGTAACAATTGCATTGGCTCAACTCATGGGTGAAATGTTGAAAGATACTGATGATGGTGTTACAACACACCATGAAAATGATGATGCAAATATAACCATCTTCTTATCTGCAATGGATACACCAGAATTTCAACGACAACACAAGGTAAGGTTGGACAAGTTTTACATAGTACATCAAGGCAGACCATTGTATGAGTTTGAATACAGTTGATGAGTGATGTGCATCTAAATAAATGCAATGAATGATACAGTAAAAATTCCAGTGCAGAGTGTTTTGAATCGCATGTCAAAATATGTTATTATGCTGAATAGAAATACAAGTTATCCACAAAATGCCATTGCGCGTAACTTGGTCAGCAACTGTGTGGATATGTAGATAACTGATGCACCAGCAAGTAAAACATTATCAGCAACGTAAATAAAAATATGGCTGACAAACAATACTACCTCAACAACCCATCTCTGCCCACCAGCAGAGCCAGTTTTGAGTACACTCCACAAATGGTGCAAGACATCAAAAAGTGTGCACAAAACATTTTGCATTTTGCGGAGAATTTCTTTTACATCATTGACCCAGATGAAGGCAGAACAGTCATCAACTTGTTCAAATGTCAAAAGCAATCTCTGAGAACACTCAGAGACAACAGATACAACATCTTGTTGGCCAGTCGTCAGATTGGAAAAACTACCATGTTGACCATTTATGCATTGTGGGTAGCATGCTTCAATGATGACCAAAACATAGTCATTGTGGCCAACAAAGAGAGTACAGCCATTGAAATCTTCAGAAGAGTGCGCATGGCTTATGAACAGTTGCCCAACTGGCTCAAGCCTGGCGTCATTGAGTATGGCAAGACCAGCCTCATGCTGGACAATGGATCCAGAATCGGCATTTCAACTACAACAGGCAGTGCTGCTCGTGGTACTTCTTTGAATGTATTGATATTAGACGAGTTGGCTTTCATTGATCCACCTTCCATCATGGATGACTTTTGGCGTTCAGTATGGCCCACCATTTCTCGCTCCAAAAAATCCAAAGTGCTCATTGCATCTACACCCAATGGCACAGACAATTTGTTTTACAAACTTTATGATGGCAGCATGCGCGGTGAAAATGGTTTTGTGACCAGCATCATCAAATGGGATGATGTGCCAGGGCGTGATGAAGCATGGAAGAGAGAGCAAATCAAGATTTTGGGCAGTGTAGAGTCATTTGATCAAGAGTTCAACTGCGTGTTTCTACAAAAAGGTGAATCATCCATTGATGCAGAGATGTTTGAGAAGTTCAAGAGCATGTGCAGTGATGCTGTCTTGACACTGCATGATGGCAAATATAAAATATGGAAAATGCCACAAGAGCACCGCATTTACATTGCAGGAGTGGATGTGGCTGAAGGTGTGGGGCAAGATTACAGCGTTGTTCAAATCTTGGACATGACTGACTTGACCAACATTGAACAAGTGGCTTGTTTTCGCAGCAACACTGTGGATGTTCCCAACTTTACAACGCAATTGCATGAAATTTTGACGCAATGGGGCAAGCCATTGGCCATGATTGAAAGAAACAACTGTGGAGCTCAAGTGGTGGACAACTTGCATCACATGCACAAATACGAAAACATCATCAATTATGGATCAGCATTGGCTGGGCGCAAAAAGGAACAGTTGGGTGTTGTAGCTCATACCAACACCAAGCACAAAGGTGTACTCAACATGAGGTATTGGGTCAATGAGTTGCAATGTGTACGATTCAATGATGTCAATACCATTCAAGAGCTTAAAGAGTTTGTGCGCAAGCCCAATGGCACTTGGAGTGCACGTGGCAGTTGCAAAGATGATTGCGTCATGAGCCTCATATGGGCATTGATGGCATTGGACAATGATGCCAACAACGGCATCTGCCAGCGTTATTTTGAAATTTTGAATGTGGATGACAATGGCAAACCCAGCGCCATCAAAGGCATGGACTTTGGACTCAAGTATTACACTCGTCCCCTCAATGCATTGGCAGCATATGCTCAAGATGCTGATGCAGTTGCACCCATTTGCTTTGGCAATGACTCCATGCAGAGTGATGAGATGCAAGATTTGGTTGCTGCAGGCTGGACCAACATGATGTAATAACTGTGGATGTGTATAGTCGTTGCTGTTATATTGCTGATGCATTAAATAATCTGCATGACTGATCAACAAATACAGTATATAAACGCAACAGTGAAAACGTATACCTACAACGTAAAATATGCTTTGTATGCGGTTTCAATTTACCCTCCTGAAACCAGGCACGAGCACATGAGTGCATTGGCTGGAAAACAAATTGCCATCATCAAGTATGACACCATTCATCATCTGTTGCAAGAATTATGAGTGATTACAATGAACTGCACATGCAAGCTTTTTCTGCACACAGATTAGTAAATTATATAATCAAAACTCATTATGTTGAACGCAGATCACAATATGGGTATTTTTTCATTGAACGTTGCAAATCAATCATCATCATACTGCAAATGCATTTGAACAAACAATAAATACATTGCAAATGGATAACAAACTTCACGAACTGTACAGTGATGCCAAAAATGCCAACATTTATGCATTGCATGCCAACAACACTAACAAAAAAACAATGTACATCAGATTTTGCACTGCACGATGCATTGACATTGTCAACATCATAGCCACATTGTTGTACAAATCATGAGCAGCATTCATAAACAAGCCACCAAAGTTACTCAACGTGAGTTGTATTTGCGGGAATGGCCACGGTGGGCATTGCAATTTGCTCAGCATGCAAATGATTGCGGCACGATTATTTCCAATACTTCCATTTTTGGCGGCAGGCAAATTACTCTACGTGAGTATTTGCAGGAATGTACACGGTGTTGTGTATTACTGGGTGTTGAGCTATGGCAGCAAGTGCACAGAAAAAAGTAAATTATCAACACATGAATGAACCCATCATCAAAAACCTTGAATGGGCATTGCAATTTGCTCAGTACGCAAATGATTGCAGCAATGACAGCTGGCAAGTTACTCAACGTGAGATGTATTTGCGGGAATGTACACGGTGTTGTGTATATGTAGCCAAGAATTTAAATAAACTTGTACAACAATGAAATACAATTCTACAACAAACAATTCCATTAGTGATGTAGCAGACTTTCTGTCCAGTGCAGCTGGCTATGTGGCTGACCATGCACGTGAAGCTGATGAACAGCACAGTGATTATGGAGTGAACCGATGCATCATGTGGATCAAAGCCATTGCTGCAACAATGCAAAGAATCATCAATAAATAAAGCTATGATTACCATGAAGCAAATGCAAGCTGAAAAACTCAATGTTGTGTGTCAAAACATGCGTCAATTGTTGTTGCGTGCTATGGATGGCATGCAAGACTTTACAACACGATACAAAATGAGCAATGATGAAATTGCAAGACAAGTGTTGAAAACTAGGTTCACAGAACAAGTGCAAGACATGTTGCAGTCCTCCATTGTCTATAATATACTGGATGTCAAGCCATGGCAACAAGTGCACAGGAAAAAGTAAATAATAATATGAATACCCGACCCAAATTTGAAACTGGTGTTGAAATGATAAACATGTATGAATGACATACAACAAGCTTACACCAGCAGCCTACGCAATTATGCTGCAGCCATGCGCATAGACATGCGCATCATAAATAATTATGAGCCTGCAACTTATGCATTGGATCGTCATGAAACCCTAAATATATTGCACTACACCAACAGGCGCTGCAGCAACATTGTAGACAACATATTAGAATTCATCGACGCATTATGAACAACAATGCACAACAACACAAATTTCAGCAGTATTGCATCAGCATCACGTGCAGAACATATGCCAATGTATTACATCAAAACTTTAAAGATGTACAAACAACAAAAATTGCAACACGTTTATTTTTGAGAGAGGTATATCCTACAATTGGATTATTGAAGAGAGCACTGCAACAACTGCTCAAAATGCCATGAACGCACAGCAATTGTCACATGATGCATACAATATATTGCATGAAGCACGTTATGCCAACAGAATCAATTACGCAAAATTTGATGTTGTGTTGAACATAATCATCAGAGATGCTGCATACATTGCAGCTGATGTAAGCAGCATGATGAAAGAATACAATAAATATACACTATGAATGCGCAACAACTGAGAGAGCTGCAGAGAGTCAATTTGTATGCCATCACTTATGGCAATCACAGTGTACAATCTTTTGCTAAAATGCCAGCACACAAGCTGGATGCATGGCAACAACATGAAAACATCAAACGTACTATTGATGAATATATAATACGCAGGTTTGCAATTGCAGCACATTATTTTGCCAACATCATCAACATGCAACATCAACCATGAAAAGCAAATATAAATCTGATGAACGCTCTGCTTAATTCAGAATGCAACAGAATATACATAATCTCCAATTATATGCAGATGGTGCACTTCACTATGTGCACAGAGCCATTGCAAGTCAGCATGACTATGCTGGTGCAGATTCTTACACATTCTTTGAACACATTAACATCAACATGAAAAGCCGCATCAATTGGATAATCAAATGCATCATTAAACTGTTATAATGTGCAACAAATGACAATGCCATGAAAAAAACCAAACTATCACATGATCATGCCATGATTTTGCAAGATGCATCATTGCATGATCATGCAATGATTTTGCATGATACTTTTAAATACCTCAACAGCTCGCATGATTTTTTCAAATCATACAGCATCAGCATCATGTATCATTTGGATAACATTGCTTACATGGTGGACAAACACCTTGGACCATCATGACCAACTTGGACATTTACATACAACACATCAATCATCAGCACTGCATGATGCATCAGACTCATTGTTGAACATAGACATCATTGATCAGTTTAAACAGCAGTTGACAACATCATCCAGTTGATGAATACAATGTAATATGAGACCACCCAATTTGAATGATTTGACCAACAATGTGCGGCGCTATGCAAAAGCTGCCAACAAACAATACAATGCAAATGATGTTTTCATGTCAAGTAGTTTATACATCCTGTACACCCTATAAAGTGTAGGTGATTTGATTGCATGGAACTTTGAAACAGTTGTTGCAATGCATTCAAGTGCATGTACATTGTTAGAGTCTCATGCACGCCGAAAATACAGCCCGAATCCAAGAGAAAACGTCAACGGCGTTGCATGCAGGTCTTTGTTCGGCTTCTTTAATCTTTTCAATGCACCGTGGAGCAGGCGCTCCCGTGGGATCATTACCCGCGAAGAATCCCAAGCAGGCGCAAGGCTCACGCCCTCTGTCCGCAGCCAAGCAGGAAATCAAGGTTCGAGTCCTTGCGGTGCCACCATTTTCCCTGCCGAACGCAGAGGTCGTTGCTCATGATTTGCTGGATTTACTACCAGTGGCTGACTCCTGGGCTTTTTAAACAAAAGAGTTGATCTATGTCTCCTATGTGGTAGAGTAAAAACATGAACGACGAAGACAAACTCAAAAAGCTCCAAAAATTCAAAAAAGACTTTCAAAAGCTTATGGTCAAGTATCCAGAAATTCTAATGATGGGTGATATAAATGGTGATGTTGGGGGCTACATCTCTTTGCAATTACCAAGTCAAAAAAACAATCATGGCATAATTAAATTGACCTATCAAGGAAAGGTGATACAATAAAAATATGAACGAAATGACAAATACAGATTTCATCTGCCTTCTCAACGATTGCCCCAGTACCGATCAAGAAGAAATCTTTCTGGAAGCTGCTCGTCGCATCTCTAACTTGACAAGAGAACTTGAGGCTTGGAAAGCTGCCGCCGATAATGGCTGCGGCTGCGATACTCCAGAAGGTTTAGCTGGCTTCATTAACTGCTGCAATTGCTAGAAACAACCATATAATAATAGTATGAACAAAAAACAAATGGTCTGGGTGGTGTCCGAAAGAATCGAAGACAAGCATTTTGGTTATACAAATATTGGTATAACCAAAATTATTGGCGTCTACGCTAACGAAAAAATGGCCAAGGAAGTTTCCTATGGCTCTATAAAATATAGTATCGAAGAGGTAGAGCTAAACGCTGGGTAACAATATGACCAAAGAACAAAAAGATCATAAGATGAGAATGCTGGCCTATACTATCATTCGTGACATACTAGATGGTAAGGTTGATGCAGTCTCCTTTACCGGACGAGCTAGAGCAGCATCTCTAAGCCTAGGCCTTATTGTAATGGATGATGAGGGTTGGTTAAGGGGTGCAGTGGTAACAGAGG
>Ga0181346_1000273_pt1 | contig 21692 bp, 10 predicted proteins | sample Su13VDMM15DN_FD_130100 | JGI IMG/M metagenome (GOLD analysis project Ga0181346, IMG submission 130100) | Freshwater viral communities from Lake Michigan, USA - Su13.VD.MM15.D.N | ecosystem: Environmental > Aquatic > Freshwater > Lake | place: USA: Michigan | collected 2013-07-15 | reverse complement strand
CGCCTTCTCCGTAATTTTTAGACTTCACGCTTTCAATCAACTTTTTAGCGAACGATGGTGAGTACATTCTTGACAAAACTCTTAAAGTGGCTTTTTCCTCCAAACCCTCTTTACCAAAGCCGTGTTTATATCCGTTTCCGCTAGATGTGTTTGGATATCCGTCAAGAGCATATCCGTAATCAATTTCCTCGTACAGATTTCCCTCGGAGTCAAATATCAATTTCATCTCGCTAATTCTGCTTGAGTAAGTTTTTCGAACATTTACTTGCGTTCCGTTTTCAATATACTCGTCTGCTTTTTTTTGAGAGCCAATCACAACTGCGAACTTTTCACCCGTGCTTGTGTTTCTCCCTTCAATAGTACCCCCGTCAGCATAAGTGTTGATAATGCTCAACCTTTCTTTTTCGTAATTTTCAAAAGGAATAATAGTTGACGGGTCAACTTTAGCGCGAGGAACTCTTCTTTTTGAACGAAATTTCGAAGCATCTTCAATTATCAACATTTTATCATCAATGTCTACAATCTTAAATGGTATGCTATTCTCTCTTCCATATCTAATGTCATATTTCAAAAGAACTAAATCGCCAATTTTGTAGTTAACAATCTTACCACCTTTTGCGTAATCGTTTTCACCATAGCGGTTCAATTCCATTCTCATTCTTTCTAAATCGCCACTTTCGTGATACCAATCTGTAACGATACCCTCAATCCAAATGTAAGCATATACGATTTCATCTTTTGATATGGAATCATTAACTTTCTTTAGAACCTCTTCTTTTGTTCCTCTAAATTCTTCGTAGTCGGGATTGTCATTGAGGATGTCTAGGTTGTCTTTATATGTTCGAATAGAAAAATCGTATTGGTTTTCGTCTTCTACCTCACCGCCTTGAGCCATCATTCCTTTCTTGGCTAGTTGCTGACGATAAACTTTACCCGCAACCTTATCTCCAACTTCTTTGGCTTCTTGAGCATCGTAAGTCTTTCCGTACTCGTCTTGGTATTCCTTGTCAACTTTTTTGCCTTTGTATCTACGGGCAACTTTATCGGATAGCGCGTCAAAACCCGTTTGACCGCCTTTTGCGTATTTTTTTAAAGAAACATACCATTTAGAGCCATCTTGCTGAACATCTCCATTGTATTTTTTAGCAATTTCATCAGCAATCATTTTAGAAAAAGTCCAAACTCCTTCTTCGTCATTTCCCGCAATAGAGTATTTCTTTTTTATTTCAGAAACTACCTCATAGTTTTTTTTCCTTGCCTCAATTCTTTGACTCTCTTCCTTCTTATTTGCAGTAGTTTTAAGTTTTTCATTTTTAAGGTAATTCATAACCTCGTTTACATCGTTGAATGTTTGCACTTTTTCCCCTTCACCATCAATGTAGTAAAAACCCATTTCATATTTACCTTTCCTATCAATAAAAAATGAATAATGCTCAATAAACGCATCGTTATCGCCTATTGGATAAACTATCAAATATTTTTTTTTCTGAATGTCTGTATCCAAATCAAAATAAATTCCATTGTCTTCCAATTCTTTTTTGAGCAAATCTAATTTTTCAGATTTAGAAACCTCTCCGCCTTTTGCGTATATTTCTTCATACCCCTCTTCCAAAAGAATATATTCTAACTTGATACCCTTAGTTTCAAATTTCACTTCACCATCCTCTGTATCAACTCCAAAATAAACCAAGGACTTGTCAAGATTAAATTTTATAAGTGGTCTCATCCTTCCACGCATCATTTCTGTTTCGTAGCGAAAAATGATTTCTCCTTTTTTCAATTTTATATCCCGCGTAATATCCCTATCAAACCCATCTAAAGGGTATAAAATTCCTTCGGGGTATCTTTTATCATATTTCCATTGAAAAGAGCCAATTGCGCCTTCAAATCGCAAATAGTACCAACTGCCTTTATCTCTAGACACAATCTGTAATTGACCGCCTTTTGCGTATTGACCTTGTCTTGTATGGTTAGCAAATCTATTCTTGATGTCTTTGTCCAAAGTTCTCCAATCTAAATTGTATGCTTTGATAACTTCAGCAGATGGTAATTCTTTGATTCCCTTGTATACTGCTATTTCTTCAAGGTGGTCATAAATAAAATGTTGCCTTTGATTTTTAGATAAGTTATTCCAAATATCTTCGGGTGTTCTGCCGTCATATTGGTCTATGATTTTACCCCCTTTGGCAAACATTCCAATTCCGCTAGTTCCGAATCCCGAAAGTCCGCCTTGCATTCCTTGCGCTAACATAGGAGAAGAGAAGGACTGCACCGCCCCTCCCATTCCATATCTTTTAATGTTTTTCATACTTGTTCGAAGTTATTTACTCATTCTTTTGATTCGCTTTGTTGTCCCGCCTTTAGCGTATTCAGTCTTACCATCTAAATAATGTGTGATGTCCGAAAGAGTTGAACTGACATTTTCCATTTTAGCAACTACCCAAGCCTCAATCTCTTTTTCGTTTTTGAGGATATTCTGCAACTCTTTAGCGTGGTGATGAACCTCTTTGGCTTGTGACAACATCATCTCGTAGTTTCCTTCCGCTATCTCACCACCTTTTGCGAATTTGATACCCTCTTTAGCAAATTCTTCTCTCGCAATGGTAATTAACTTTAGGTGTAGATTTTGACGCTTTTTACCATTTTCAGAAGATAGACTACCCTCCTCATTGTGTTTTCTCAAAATCTCTTTAGCTAACTTCAAATCATTAACATTTCCGAAATTCTCCGCTAAAAGAACAACATTTTCAGAGTGTCTGTTTTCATCTTCATTTTTATCATATTTTGTTCTAATTGAAGATAAACTTGGGGTTGTGCCTTTTTTCGATATTTTAGAAGATTCCTTCACGCTATAATCATAGTTTTCGGGTGAATTTTCGTTCAATGCACGAGCGGAAATCATTGCATCGCCTTTTCCTACGAAATTTGCTATGACCATATCTTCGTTTCCGTAATCTTTTTTAACAAGTAATTCTATTGCATACCCGAATTTTTTGGTTTCACCGCCTTTTGCGAATTCTGAACCATATTCCGCTCCTATTTGCTCCATTTCATAGTGATATTCCGATGGTTTAAAACCAAATTCGATAATTGCTTTGTCAAATGCTTTCTCAAAATCTGATTTTGTTTTGCCTTTATTTTCTAGATATATTTCTTGCGCTCTTTTAGATACTTTTCGATTTAAAGCGGGTGTAATATCTTCAACCTCACCACCTTCAGAAAACATTGTAGATTTCGGAAGTTCATTTTTTAAATGAATAACATTGCCATTGTAATCAACTCTTTCAAGTTTAGAATTTACAAATTCGGTTTTTAAACCCGCTCCGTTCAACATATATTGCATCATACGCGCAATGTCACTACCACCTATTCCTTGCCCTTGTTCGCTATATTTACCGCTATTCTCTGATTCTTCTATCGCACTATTGATTACATTTTCATCAATTTCGTTTATCAACAATAAATCAGAACTAACCGCTTTTTCGACAAATCTATAAGGAGAAATACCTTCAGAATCTTTTAAAAGTAATTTGTATGCTTTGTCTAATCCTAAAACTTTTACAAAAGCAAAACGAACTTGCTCGGTAACAACTTTCTGCCTCTGAATAATTTCATCCATTCCGCTATTTGACCATCGGTTTAAATTACCGCCTTTTGCGAATTCATCTTCGTCCTCAAATTCGGGAATACCCGCCCATTCTCTTAATTCAACATCGCTTGGGTCAATGTATTTGGACAAACTTTGTAGTTCAACAAGTTCTCCGTAACTAACATTTTCGTTCTGAATTGATTTTCTGATTGCTTCTAACTTATTTTTAATTTTTATAGGAATTTTAACCTCACCACCTTTTGCGTATTTCAAATACTCCCGTCCAACAACTAGTTTGTGTTTTTTAGCATCCTCAACGCTTACAACTTTTCCCACTTCTCCTCTAGGAAGTGTAGTAAATTCTAAAAGTTTTTCTGCTTTGTCTTTAGAACTAGGGGTGCTTACAATCGTCCAATACCCATCTTTCTCGCCAACGGCAACATACATATCTTCAACCTCACCACCTTTTGCAAATTTCATATCTGTCATTTCAGCATAAATCATTTTATCGCCTTTCGGAAATGTTAAAAGCAATTCGTCCCAATTTACTTTAACTCTTGACTTTGATTTTGTGTAATCAAAATCATTATTTTCAGACATCGTACTTGGAGTTTTATTGACTTTTTTCACATACCACCAATTTGCATCGTCTTGTTTTCCGTAGGTAACAAAAGTATCTCCTTTTGAAATTTCTATTGAATAAGCGTCTGAACCACTTGCAATTCCCAAAATACCATCTTCTTTAGCTATAAAAACTTTTTGTGCCACCTCACCGCCTTTTGCGTAACTTCCATAAGCAAATTCTCTTTTATAATCCGCACCCTTTTGAGTTATTTTATAACCCAATCCGCTTTCATCTACATATCCTTTTTTTATTAAAGAATTTAATGCTTTTTCAACTTTTTCGGCTTGAGATTCAGTTGCATATTTATTAAATCTATAATTACTGAAACCAATAGATTCGTAAAGTCCGTTAATATTAAGACCACTATTAAAACCTAACAATCCTTGCAAAACTTTTAATTCAAACCTTTCGTTTTCGGATATTTTTTTTGCATCTTTCAAATCGTATTTTTTTGAAACCTTACCGCCTTTTGCGTATTGCTCAATGATTTCAAATGTTCCACCATAATCACTATTTAAATAGCGTACAATCTCAATTGGTTTTAAGTAACCCATATATCTTTTTCCACCCCATCCATATGGTTTTTCTCCCTCTACAACATCCATTTCTTGCCATTTGCCATCTACTTTCTCAAGAGTTACAACCACATCTGAATTTCCTAGTTTCAAATATTCGATGTTGGCAGAAGATGTGTATTCTTCTAAAAGTTTTTCCTCACCATTTACAACCATATACAAACTAATGTTTGCATCTTCTTCTACAAAATAATGGAAATCAGCAAGTCCTTCTTCGTAAGTATCGAATTCGGTTTTTATTGTTCCATCTTCATCAGAGAAAATTGTGAAATATTCCTTGCCTCCAACTTTACCGCCTTTTGCATATTCGGAAGCGCTAACAAATTTGGCATTTAATCCTTTTGTGAGACTTAACAATCCGCTATAATGTTTTCCGTTGAAATCAATACCCGAATCACCATCAATAAGCCCTTTTTGTACAGATTTTCCATTCTGCTTAATCTCATAAGAAACACCACCATCGTATCTGTCACCACCAAAGTTTATGACTTCGAAATTGCCTCCTACCTCACCGCCTTTTGCGAATTTATCCGCATATGAATTATCAGAAAAAACAACGCTTGAACCAACCTTTTTTCCCGCAGTTTTAGCCAACTCTTCTTTCAATTTTGAAAGTTGCTCGTCAGATAATTTAAACTTGTCTTTTTTGTCGGCTTGAAGATGATACCCATAAGCACCATTAGCGTGACTTTGACTCATAAGTCCCTCACCGATTTTCATTTCAATTAGTCCAAATCGGGTATCCGATTGGATTAAAATAGTATCGCTTTTTTCTTGGGCGGGATAAACAATAAATTCTTGGGGTTTTCTCATTTTTTTAAGTTTTAAATCAAAACTTAAAGTACCCATAATATTTCGGTTAAATCCTCCAATTTCAACAGATTCATTGGTTTGTCCCCCATCAGCAAGTTTAATCTTACCTTCTCTGTAATCTCTACCTTCTCTAAAATCTGAAGATATAGCCAAATTTATACTACCTAAAAACGAATTTCTATTATAAAATTCAATATAATTTTTTTTCAGTTCGTATGCTTTTTTTATAGCATCTTTTATTACATTGTCTAAAGAGCTTCCTCTTAAAATTAGTTCAACAGAAGTTTCTTTTCGTGTATTATTATCGTCATAAAAATCAACATCAAATCTTATATTTTTGTCAATATTTCCACCATCAGCAAGTTTAATCTTCGCTTGTTTGCTAGGTTGGTTTACATCCATACGATTTGCACGATTTTCCCAATATGGTTTCTTCGTGTTATTCTTAAAAGTTCCTTCCCCATTCGTGGTTTTACCTCGTTTCGGGTATCTCTTGCCCGATGGCAAAGCGGGAATAACCTTGTCTTTCTTGATGTCAGTAGAAACAACTTTCCCTTGCTTGGTGTATGTTGTTGCTCTCAAAAAATTTATTTTTCCGATTCTTTTTTTAAAGTCGGCAAGGTCTTGCTTCTCTTCGCGAATCGCTTGCTTTCTTTCGCTTTGAAACTCCATTCTTGCTTTCGCTTTCGCTTTATCCCAAGTGATGTTGTCTCTCTTTCTGATTTCAGAAGCCAAACCTAAAATGGTTTTCTTCTTTCCACCACTTGCAGACTTTGATTCTCGCGCTTTTTGCTTTTTGATTTCAGCCGAAAGTTCCTTATAGAGTGTATCTATATTGGTTCTAATCTGATTGCGTTGAGCATCGTTTAGTTTTGGACTATCAATGTTCTTTCCGAACTTGTATGCTTGTATTAATGTCTCATACCCTTCCTTGTCTTTGTACTTACCTAGAAGTTCAACTTTATCTTGAAATGTAACTGCCATTTTGTTTTTTTTTAGATTTTTTTATTTTCAGTTTGTGTTCTTTATTCTTCGTCATCAAAGTTAATATCTTCTAGCAAAGAAAAGTCTGTTTTGAGAGCATCTTTGTTTTTGATATGCAATTCAATTGGTGCTAGGTCTTTCAAATCTTCCTCCGTGATTTCCTCGTCCAATTCTTTAGGTGTTGGTATCATACCAATTTCAAGAATTACCCCGTCTTGGTAAACCGCAACTAAACTTTCAAATTGGTTGCTTTCAGAAATCGTTATAGCATCTTCATCACCTACCTCCATTCCAAATTTCCCGTTTTGCAATTCTACCACATAACATTTTTCAGTAGTAATTTTAGATGCTTTTAATGCTCTATCACGAGCCTCCGCCTCTGCCCTTGACATTGTTTCTTCAATAGGAGGAGTTGAAAATGGGGTTGATGGTGATGGTAGCATAGGTGGTACGCTTATTTCGTTCCCATCTTTGTATACGGCTAGTACGGAATAAAAATCGGGACTACTAATAAGTTTGTTAGCATTTGACTCTCCTATTTCATACACAACAGAACCATCTATATTTTTTATTATGTAAACATTTTCAGAAGTGAGTAATGATTTTTCTTTTGCTTTTACTTTCAGTACCCCTAGAGGTGTAAGTTGCTTATTGACATTTGTGTTGGTTTGAGCCACGGGTTGTGAAAACATATAAGGGTCAACGCCATCTTGGAATGCACCATCAACTAGAATAGCCACTACAAAAGCATCGTTTTCATTATATGATTTTACTAATTGCTCGGCTAAAGTTGAGCCAAACGCACTACGCATTTCACTTTTTCTAATTTTCGAATCTCTCGCCAAAACAACATAGAGTCTTTCGTTTTTCCTTTTTGATTCATCAATCACCATATCCAAGTAATTTCCTAACTCTATAAAATTACCTTCAGCGTTTAATCTTAAATCTATGCCTTCCGCCCAAGCCACCATTTGAATTGTGTTCAATGCGTGGTTAAGATAATATGGCAAGGCTAAAGCCCGCAAATTGTCATAAATTGTTAGGTTTTTTGCTCCTCGTGTAAAAATTTCAATCGCTTGATTTCTATCGTTGTCAATTAAAAGTCTTGTTTCAAAATCTTTACTAACCTCTTGTGACAATTCTTTAATCTGATTTTGCCAATCTGAACTTAACATAAAAGGAGATTTTATAGCGGTTTCACGCAATTTCCAAATCCAAGTACCTAATTGTACATACCTCAACCTAGACTTTGATATAAATTCTTGTCTGATTAAAGTATTTGCGGGTGTTGGGTTATCAGTAAAAACATCATCTTTTAAGAATGTGGAGAATAAAATTGTATCTGCTTTGGCATCATTTGTAATACCCAATATAAAATAATAATTCAATTTATTTCCCAACCAATCTCTTACAAAAACATAGGTGCAACTTTTACCATCCAAATCAACCTCATCTATCTTCGCAACCGATTGTTGTATTTCTTTAGACTGCTCTTCGGCTAGTTGTAATTCTTTTGCAGTCCGCTCCTCTTCGCGTTTAATTTCTTCAATGTTTGCGGGAATCAGCATTTTACTTTCCTCTTCTTCGGTAAACTCAACACTATTGAAATTGATGTAGTTATTCAATACCGCTAAAGCGTCAATAACCCCCGAAGCGAGTGTTGGGTCACTTGCAACCAAATCATCCAAAAGAGACTTGTTTGTTTCTATGTATTTTTCAATGATGTTCATATGATTTCGATTGATGGGCTATCTAATTTGATTGGTTGATAATCTCTCAACACAAAATAAAAAGAATCGCCAAATTTTGTAACGCAGTTGCTTTCCAAACCCCTCTTGTCTAAGCAAATGTATTTTACATCCATTTTTATAGCACCATCTTCGGTTGTAAAGTAGGAGTTATATCGAATCATAACGCTATCTTCCACAATCGGGTTGTACATTATGTTCAATTCTTTTATGTCTGTTCGCCCCTCTAGATTTTTAATAATTCTATGGATTGTTCCGATTTGCTCGGTTGTAATTAAAATCTTCATACTCCTAGTGATTTAAACGCTTGTGCCATTTTTGTGGTTTTCATTCTGTATTTTTCATCTGCCTTTTCTAACTCTTCGGGAGTTGATGCATACTCACCACTTCTAGGTTCGTAATCTTTATACATCCTACCTATCAGTTTTTGAACATAGTTTTTGGCTAGTGTGCTACTCAAATTATTGTCTTCAAACCTTTTCAAAATACGCTTGGCTACATCACCCTCTTTTGGATTATAGAAAATATCAACACTATCTAAAATCTCAAAAAACTTATTTTGGATTTTGAGTATGGCATCGGGGTAATTTTCAAAATTTGCAATATCAAAAGGTTGACCCAACAAATCTTCAGTTGAAAATGTAATCATCAACGGCTTATCAACAAGTTTTGATTTTATTCTACCCTCTTGAACTTCCTTCCTAAACCAATTTTTATATCTGCCAAATTCTTCTTGCAATTCTTTTTCATCATCGTATAACAAACTTACACCCGCATATGCTCCGTCATTATTAATCCTTCTAGTTACTTTTCCTCTTGATAATGTATCTATTACTATATTTCCTTGATTGAAATTGTTTATGAAGGCATTTACTTCAGTTGCTACTTTACCACTTTTGCTTATCCCTCTCAATATAGCTAACTTATTCCAATCCAAAGGGTCTGAAAAGTCTTTAATCGGAAACCCAATTATTGACACCATAGCGCCTTTTGCATCTCTTGCTACAATAGGTCTTGTAATATTCAGCCTCACTTTAATTTTTGCTTGAGTTAAATACTCGGTTGCCAAAATAAGAGGTAGTGCGGGTAATATTCTTCTACCCAATTCTGAAGTTACCATATCAAACGGAATATAAATATCAACCGCTCTAGCAGAACCGCCTCTTTTGGGCATTTCAATATAGCTTTTTTTGAATGTGCTTGAAAAAACCAAAGAAAAATCGTTGTAGAATGACGGCTCGGTATATAACATCCCATCACCCGTTTGCATTAATGTTGCAGTTGGGTGAATTTCTAGCATTTTTGCAGTTCCTTTTTGTTGTTGTCTTAAAGGATATTCTTTTTCAAGTTGAATGAAAAATTTATTTTGCCCGTTTGCCAATTTTATTGACTGCACTTGCTCTATGTTTACAACACCCGCAACCATAGTTTTATCATCTTTTTCCTTTCCGCTAGAGTTGAACATTAGAGGAAATTTTTGAGCAATCTCCTCATTAAAATATTCCGCTACTCTTATCAAACCTTTAGATGCTAAACTAAATGAAAACAAAAATCTTTTATCTTCGGATAATTTCAATCTTTGTTTTTTAAATGACCCACCCGAATCAATCTTATCTCGGAACGCTTGGTAATTATCAATATACTCAACAAGTTTATCAGTTTCGGGATAAATAGATGGTATGTCTGATTGAATATATCTATTAGAAGTCATATCTATACCTTGAGCAGTACCTTGTTGTTTTACATTTTCGAGTTGAGCGAAAAGCGCATCAATCGACTCGTAATACGAAAACAATTTTCTATATGAACTCCATCTACCCATAATTTTTATGCGTTGTAAATTTGGCTTTTCGTTTGGTCATTTGCTAGTGCTTTGGCATTAGCATCTGCTATTTCTTGCGGTGTATCGAAATTCATTGGTGAGGATGGATAATCAGTCGGCAAAGGGTCGTTGTTTTTTGCGCTAATGATTGTTTTAAATCCATCATAATCAGTAATTTTTTTGAGTTCATCAGCTACATTTCTAGGAAACAACGAAAAGAAAGATTCACACGCTTGTTGCAAAGACTTTGGTTGGCTTATAAGCGGTGTTCCGCTTGCTGACTTCAAAACCTCATCGTAAGTTCGATAAATCTTATAGGTGTCTCTCAAAGACTCCATCATACGAATCGAAACGAATGCTCTTCCTTGAAGTCTTTTGGCTTCGATTTGCTCTCTCAATTTTGTGAGGTAAAGCCAAATGAAAAGAAACCCTTTCATTGTAGTTTCAACTTCGGTTTTGTAATAGATGAAGATTTCGTATGTGCTTCCCGCGAATCTGTCTTGCAAAGACAAATCTTGCTTGAAGTTGGCTTCATAATCTTCGGATGTTTCATTCAGTTTGGTGTTACCCGTTCCGATGATTATTAGATTGCCTTTTTCTAGTTTTTGACCGCGACCATTGGTGATTTTCGCTCTGTCTCCTTCTAACTTAACTTTTGCTAATGCCGAGTTTAAGATACCCGCGGTGTTTGGGTCAATTTTAGGTAACTCGTCAAGCAACAAAACACATCCGCTTGCCATTTTTCCATCCACCTCATTTGACCACGCTTGGGATACCAAACCTTCTTGATAACCACTAATGGTTTGACCGCCTAACAAGTCCAATGGCGATGTAAATTGGTTGCAATTGACCTCAACTAGACTCCAACCTAAAAGACCCGCTATTTCGCCCGCGGTGTAGGTCTTACCCGTTCCCGCACCTCCATACAAATACACATTGTTTTTAGCAACCACATCCGACAAAATTAATTGCGTCAAAGGTCTACTTAAAAATTCGGGGTCTATTTGAGTGGAGAAAGTGGTTATTGTTCCCGATGCTCCTAAAATAGTAATGGTGGCATTGATTTTTTGACCTTGTAACAAACTAGTTACACTTGCGTCCAAATTGGTCAAACCAATTTTAGCGTTTGCAAGTTCGGTTTTCACGATGCGCTCAACTGCGGTGTCATCAACACTTGATTTTGACATTTGAGCGTTCGATATAATTTTTGAAATCTGCGTGAGTGTATTTGCAATTACTTGCTGATTAGCAGTTCCTTCTTTTATCTCTTCGCGGTCAATCGCTTCTTGAAACAACGCTTTGACATTTTGGTCACTAGCGTTGTCTCTCATTTCAATTAGTTCTTCTTTTTTTGTCATTTTAATTGTTTTCTAGTTAAATATTTCCTAAGCCGTAAAGCGGGTTTACATCATCAAAGTTCAAAGGTAATAATTCTTGCTCCTCATCTTCATTCTCATCCTCATCTTCGCTTTCGTTTTCATCCTCATCTTCACCTTCGTCTTCGCCACCTTCATCTTCCCCGCCTTCGTCTTCGCCACCTTCTTTACCTTCGTCTTCACCACCTTCTCCACCTTCATCTTCACCACCTTCTCCACCTTCATCTTCACCACCTTCTCCACCTTCGTCTTCCCCACCTTCTCCACCTTCGTCTTCCCCACCTTCTCCACCTTCGTCTTCCCCACCTTCCCCGCCTTCGTCTTCACCACCCTCGTCTTCGCCACCCTCTTCTCCACCATTGCGGTCTTTACCATTGCGGTCTTTACCATTTCGGTTTTTACCACTTCGGTCATTGGTTTCATCCTCACCCTCATCTTCCCCACCTTCGTCTTCACCACCATTGATGATGTTGTTTATAAACTCTCTTTTTTCATCATCGGTCATTTCTTTGATGCGTTTGTCAAGTTCATCATCAACCCTTTCTTCAGTTTCTTCTTCGTTGATATCAACATCTTGTGGCTCTTCATCACGCTGAAGAGGGTTTTGTTTGTCATCGTAAGTTTGCTGATTAAAGAAGTCTGCGATAGCATCATCTAACGCGGTTTTTAATTCCGCTCCATCGTTGAAGCCAAAATTAGGAGCGACTTTATTGAAATCGTCATCGCTATAAAGGTCAATCACCGCATAAGCGTCTTCGGGGGTTAAAAGGTCTTCTTTGCTTCTCCCGAAACTTTTCATAAATCTGTCTAGAATCTGTGTCATTGTTTTGTTGTTTTTGATTACTCCGTAAAGATAAAAAGAATTTCTTTAGAAACAAATATTTTTGTCATTTTTTCTTAAAATCTTTTAGGGGTACTCTTCCAATTGCTCCATCATCAAAGTTTCCAAACGCAGAAATAACATATTTTCCATTTTCATTTTTATCAAAAGAAAATCCTTGAATACGAAATACACCCCCACCCTTTGTTGGTTTTAAGGTCACCAAATCGTTGGTAATATAGTTACCAATAGAAGTTGTATTTTCTAAAACTATCTCATCAGAATCCAATGAGGATGCTTCATATTCTGCTTTTACATCAATAGCGTTCACGCTCAATATTCCAAGCGCATTCAATATGTCTTTGTCACTACTCTTGGCTAGTTTAGAATAAGCGGGAGATTTTTTTATACGCTCAATATTGCGTTTGTTCAGTCTTTCATATTGAGTTGCTTGACCTTGACTATTTACTTCGCTTATCATCAAAATATCTCCTTTGCGAAAATTACCAAAATTTTGTTGCAGTTGAATCACCATTCCGATTTCAAATCCCGCAACCTCCCTTAAACCTAATCTCTCTGCAATTATCGCTTCAAAATCTCGCGTTGCATTCCAAAAATCCACATCGCCAACATACTCTTTTGATTTTCTTGCATTTCCCAAAGCGTCAAACTCTACTAAATAAATATTGTTTGGCTTACTTTCAAAGGTCGCTAATTGAACCCTTGCTTTAAGGCATTTTAAATAAAAGTTACCGCTTACTCTTACTTCGGTTAACTCGGCATTTGGTATAATCATTTGTGCGATTTTATAAGACCACCCTTGTCAAATCTGAAGTCGGGTGAGTCAATTAAGAATGTACTATTTCTATTGTCAGCAGATTTCAATTGGTTGTTTTCAAACACAATATAATCTAGCGTGGAGTTTAACTCACCGCTTGGTAAAACATCACTTGGATTGTCTTCATACATTATGAAGCCATCATAATCAGTATTGTCTCTTATTTCTTTCAGCATTAAAGGATTGCCTCTCAAAATTTTCCAAAGTTTTTGTGGTGAACCTTCGCTAATCATCCTTGATTTTATTTCATAACCATACAGACTGCTTATGATTTCACGGAAATCTTTTGGAGTCATAGTTCCTAGTTTCGCCATAGACAAGTCAATCGGGTTGATTACTTTGGCATAAAACTCATAGATAATGTTGATTGGGTCATAGATATTTTTGAAATACACGGAATAAGACAAATTGACTCCAACATATTTTACGGGGAAACCTACCAAATTGAAATAGGTAGCCTCTGCTTTCATATTTCCTTTTCCGTGATAGCAAACGATTGGCTCGGCAGTTTTAGGGTTTATTGCCTTACTGACTGCGCTATAGTCTTTGGAGACATACGCTTCTTCCCAATCACCAAACCATTTTTTGAAAGCGGGTGTTCTAACCAATTTGTATTGAACCAAGTCTAGTTCTGATGGCTCTCCCGTAGGTGTAACCATACCGCATTGAACCACATTGGCTAAATCTCTTTGACCACCAAGTTGCTGACTCATTGCGTACAAATCAAGCAAGTTAGATAAATCTCCTTTGAAATATTTTTTCTGTAAAAACTTTTCTTGCTCTTTTCTGATTTTGGCAATTTTGTTGTAAATGATGGTTTGTTTGAGCGGTTCGTCATTTCCAAAAATTTTCAATAATTGAGTTAAACTTGAAATTTCCGATTCAAACTGATTCTTCTTTTTAGCAAGTTTCGACTGATTAGGTTTACCTATTTTAGTTGAAATTTGATAATAAATATCATTACTTCCATAAACCCGAACCTCCATTTGACCTTTTCGTTGATAGAGCAAATTTTCAATTTGTCTATATGGATTTCTCATATACAATACTTTTCCATATTCGGGTGTTGAGCCATCGTAAAAATACGAGAAAAGAACTTTTTCGTCCATTATATTGCTCAAATTTAAATTTTCTTGAGCAAACAAAAGCCATTTTACCCATCCTAAGGCAACATAAGTACCATTACTTTTATCCCTATACCCCTCATTCACTTCCTTCAAATCATTATACGATTTTGGATAATTGCTACTACTCCAAACATAACTACCCGTCCTTAAATCGAAATCTGCATTTTCACTAATTGGTTTGAATTGATTAAAGTACATAGCTTCAAACAAATCCGAAAGTTCTGTTGGAAAATCCATTCCTAAAACTTCAATAATCTGAGAAGGCACATCTAGGTCTGTTATTAATAGTGGTGTATTTCTATATTCCTTACTTTCATTACAAAAAACTTTGTCAATGTATTCGTTAAAAGCCGTAAGGCTATTCTGCAACTGATTTGTTGACAAATAATTAAATTCAATTTCAACTTTTTGTTTATTAAAATCAACCTTTTCAAAAAATATGGATGTTGTATTTATTGAATATAGATTGTCTAATTCACTTTTGATAGCCAAATTACCACTTTTTAAACTAAAAAATAAGTCCGATTGGTAGAATTTTTTGTTCAAATTAAGATATAAAGAATCATTCTGTTTGGCTTCTGAATCAATCAATCCTAAAGATGAAAGATGTGTTACCCTTGATGGAGTAATAATTGCTTTCAATATATGAAATGGGGTGTTGTAGAAAATACTAGAATATCTATTTCCCACTCTTTGACTTACATAAAAGTTTAAAAATCTAGAGAAATTAACAATTCTTTTATCAACAATTTGCAATACATTTCCCTCTTTATTAACCGATTTGTATTGCCCGTCTTCATATAAAAAACTGCTTACATTATCTAATCCTAAAGATGAGCCGTAATCCAATCCAAAAGTCATATTTTGCTCATTGAGATATTCGAAAAATTGCCAAATCTCACTTGGGATGTAAGAGTTAGAGTCATTCTCGCAAATCAAATCAATTCTTGAATCGTACCACTCTTTATAAGCAACGGGTGTTTTTTCGCTTGGCTCGGCTAATTTTATAGCGTTTTTGTAAAAATCTTCCCTTGACAATCCCCACTCTTGTAATTCAGTAGCGTTTAATATTTTTACACCAACATCGGCACTAACATCGCTTTCATCAAAGTAATTTTCAGTATCTATTGTAAAAAGATTGGGGTGTAAATAATCTATTTCATTTGGTTTTATTTTATATGCTTCCAAATCAATGTCGAAAGTTTTGCCAAAATCATTTATATAATAGTATTTATCGAGTCTGTCTCTCATATAAAATATGTAAGCCTTCGAAAAGAAGAACTTCATAATATATTGAGAATCTTTTGGAACTTTTAAGCCTAGAATTTTCCTATTGGTCACCTTTTTCAACCAATCGCAATTCAGCAATCGGCTTGAAATTAGTTTCCAATCATTTGAATTGTATTGCAATTCTAATTCTTCTGCGGTTTTAAAACGATAAAGATGTCTAGGATTAAAATCTTTTACTTCTTTAGGGTATTCGTTAGACTTGACAATTTTTTCTTCTTCTCCTTTTTGCGCCTCTTTTCTTTTAATACCCTCTAGTTTTGCTAATTTTTTTCCCTCATCGCTATTTTTATTTGGGTCTAAGGTTATTTCATTCAGAGCATCAAAAATAAAATCAAAAAACTCTGTGTCTTGAGTTAGATAGTTTAATTCGGAAGGGGTGTATATGTTAACATCTATAGAGCCTTTTCCTCTACCATAAGAAATCCAAATCACTACAATTTTGTCGGCAGTAACACCACTAATATCACGCAGTTGGATTTCCTCATATTTTTTTTTCGCTTCCCAAATTAAGTCTAAACTACCCGAAGAAGTGCTAATATTGAAAAACAAATCTTTGAAATTTTGATATTTTGGATTTGTTGTTAAATTCAATATGCTTAACTCTAACTCATTTTTAAATTTATATGTCGCCTTTTGCTTAAAATTCCTTGTGCCAACTTCAATTGTAACCATCTCGTTGGTATATCCATATTCAGAACTTCTTCGACCCGTAACTACATCTTGATTGTATGTCAAGGTAGGTCTAAAATAAAGTCCCGCTTGTGGAAATCCACCTCTTTTGACTATGGTTGCGTCAAAAGTGGATGAGCCATCGCTAGCAGATGTGTAATTTGGAACTTTGACATTCACTTTTCCCCCGTAAGCAAATTTGCTCACAAATGACAAATCAAAATTTTTGGATATGTTGACCAAATCACCAATGTTTGCATCAATACGCAAAACATCCATTGTGTTTTTTGGAGATAGGAAAAGTAAACTTGCCCATCGGTGGTGTCCATCCAAAATATACCCATCGCGTGTCGCAATCAATCTTATCTCTAACGGATTTATTTTTGAACCTTCATTGTCTGTGTAATACCCGTTCAGTAAACGAGTTAATATTTTTTTGATTCTAGGAACGCTGATATTTTCTTGAGTTGGCTTTAGCTTACCCACTTCTACACCAAAATCCATTTCATATGTAATTCCTTCAGAATCCAAAAAGTCAATATACTTGTCCATATGCTCCTCATATATCTGAGGCATATCTTTTCTGTCCACCCCGACATTGGATTCGCAATATTCTTTATTTACTTCGCAGTAGTTTGCGCTTATCTCTTCTAGCTTGTCCAATTTGGTCAAAGCGTCTCCTTCGAAAGATTTTTTCAATCCAAATTCAGCAAATGGGTTGTCGGCAGTTGTTCCGCCTTTAGCCATTTTTCTTTTAATCTTTTTTAGGTGTTTTAATGGTAGCCATTCCTCGTAATTATTTGCTTCATATAAGATTTTAGCCATAGCGTTGTTTATTTCTATAACCTTTCCTTCTCCACCTATTTGACTTGGAGGATTATTTGGAGTTTTTTGTCTGAACTCAATTACTCCGTCTCCAACTTTAAGGTTAATAACATTCCCCTCATCGTCATATACTTTACCACCATCAGAATACCCATCAACCTCATCAGAGTGGTTTTTTTGAATAAAATCAATTGCCTCTTCTTTCGTATTGAATATTTTCTTATCGTTACTGCGACCTTCTATCTGCTCACTCTCTATATCAATAACCGAATACTTTCCTTTCATTTTTGCATACCCGTATTCATTTATTACCATATTAACAACAACTTTAACCTCATTGAATCCGTGTTTTAAAGTTCCGTAACTTGAATTAAAGTAAACGCTATCGGTATAAGCATCTAGTTGAAGTTCTATTTTTTCCTTTCGGTTAACCTTACCACCTTTAGCCATTTTTCCTTCCATTTTAGAGTACATTTTATCGAACTCTTTTTGGGTAACTTTTACATAATTTTCGCCAAAGTTGTAATTTTTTGCACTTCCGCTAATTTGAAAAGTTTGATTTCCTAATCGTAAATTTCCATTTTCATCAATGCGAATAGTTTTATATGATGCTCCACCTCTATTAAACCTTCCACCTCTGCTAACTTCGGGTCTTCCTACGAGATATGTTTTACCCATTTCTATTTCACCCCCGTCAGCCATAATTTCTTGCGGATGATATTTATCCCATTGTTCACCTTTTTTCAGAACATAAAAATTAAGAAAATATCTTAAATTTTCGTATCCAATAATGTATTCTTTACCTCTAAACTTAAAGGTAGGAGAAATAGCAGATTTAATGTTGCGAGGTCGGATTTTATGAGGTGGTTCACCCCAATTTGTTTTATCCATTGAACCCCTTGACATTCGGTCTTTTCCCGTTTCTTCTGTAAATTCAATAAAACCATTTTTTTCTAACATATTCAAGGTACTCATAGCCGTTACCTTTTCATATTCGTATGGTTTGCTTCTAAAATAATCCGCGTAAATGCTTAAATCTTCTGACATCCCCCCGTCAGCCATTTTACCCTCCATTTTAGCCAACTTTGAATAGTAGCGAGTATCTTCCTTCAAATGGTCTTTAGCGATACGTTCTGATGCTTGTTTCGGGGTTATGCGCTTAGAATACAAATCATTCAAGGTCTTGTAATGCTCCATTTCCGTTTTAGTGCCTCTTTCTAGTTCACCACCCTTCGCCATCGCTTCAATGAATTGTTGATGCTCAACATCGTCACACGAAAATTGAACACCACCCTCTAGTTGATTAAGTTGGCTAACCGCTTCGCAGATGGTCATATCTTTTCCGTTCAGTTTTACCATCTTGTCGGAAGCCATTGAGCGCTTGTTTACGATTCCTTCTCCTCCCTCTACCTCAAGCATATCTCCCGTTGATTGATTCTTTACGGGGATTCCGCCATCCGCGTGTGAATTGCCGTAAGTGATTCCGCCTCTTTTAATTTTTTTCATAGTTCTTTTTGTGTTTCCGCCTTGCTCAAATTCTTCCCAAGCAAGTTCGTTTGACAATTGGATAAATTCAGAAAACTCATCTTTTGTTAATTTGCTTTCCTTTTGATTCTTCAAAAATAAGTCAAACCACTCGTCTGCTTTCGTTTGTTTTTCTTGATTATCTGAATAAGAGTAAAATTCAGCACCCTTGTAAATGTTGTCAAAATTTGGGGTTTTACGCAAATCTCTAGGTTGCACTACTCCTCCTTTACTAAAAAGTTCTTTGCCCATTGTTTCAGAGCGGTTAATTTCACTCTCTGTCGCAACTCTGAATTTCTCCAAAACTTGCGGGAGAAACATTCTTTGTCCGTTGCTCAACGAAACCAAAGTTCCGTTCGGGTTTTCGGTTACATTTTCTATATAGATTACGCTATCGAAATCTAAAAATTCCGAATCCTTGTATATCAGCGCATCGCCTTGTTGTATCGTGTTCATTGTTCCCCCTTCTGCAAATCGGATGTCGGGGTTATTTGGCTTAAATGGAAGTTTGAACCCACTTTCAATGTGAGTCGGCACAATACCTTCATTTTTGTATGTTCGTTTAATCTGAAATATTCTACTACCCGATTTAGCCACACGCTCTGAAATTATTTCATCGCTTGAAAGCAAGTCTTTTTCACCGACTTCAATTGTCACCACTTTGTTTTTTACCGCAACCACATTTTTGTACTCTTCGGGGTGAAACCAATAGTTGATTTTATTGAAAACTGCAATAACATCATCGCTATCAAAAATGAATTGTTCTCCATTCAAAATTCTTCTATCTCCCGTTGAATGGTCTGAAACGCGAACTTGAAAACCCAATCCCGAATTCTCTTGCGATTCGTTATTTTGATTCACATAGAAATATCTCGAATGACCATAATCGGTTTTAGAGTTTGAACCCGAATTTACTTCATAGCCATTATTCTCAAATTTTTCAGTTGCTAATTCATAAAGTTCATCAACCTTATCTTTCATCATTCCCCCTTCCACAAATCGAATGTCGGAGTTGCTTCCGTAAAAAGTAGTGTTCGTACCATCGGCAAGTTTGATTTGATTTGAACTTGTTGCGATTACAACATTTATTTTTTGCGCTACTTTTTCTATGCTCCCGTCAAAATTTTCGTCAACATACAAATTGAAATCGCCCTTTGAATTTCTAACATTCAAAAAACAAGTGTAAACAACTTCATCGCCAAACCCTTTTTTAGAATACCTTTCGGCAAGTTCCCTATCCTTTGTAAACCAAAATCTTGGCTTAAACTCTCTATCATCCCTATCAACCTCTACTTCAAAACTTTTGAATTCATTGAATTTATACGGACTACCGCTAAACATTACCAATGGCTCACCATTCTCATCAACTACTTTCGAAGCGTTTTCGGTGTCATTCTCCCAATCGCCAAACCACGCTTTGAACTGCGGGGTACGAACCAACTTCCATTGTTCGGGAGTTAGGTTGCTCGGTTTTCCGTTTGGTGCTTTCAAATTTTGGCTCATTGCACTTGCTTATAAAAATCATCGTTACCCTCAATTGTGTAAAAATCATTCTGTTCAAGGATAGTTTTTATTTCACCGACTCTTGATTTTGAATTCAGTTCTATATGACCAAAAATCAAATCGTGTTGATTGGCTTTCGCTGACTCATTCACAACTTGTAAAAAATCATTGGTGAACGCAATACCTTCTTGATTTGCGTTTGCGTAAAAAATTTGAACAAACAACGGGTTGCGACCTTTCAAGCCATAGCAATCTGCGTGGTGAGCCGTTGTGTCAAAAATTTTGAAATGAACTTCAAATTGTTGTTTCATATAAGCAGTTTCGCAATCTGAACTGAAATCCAAAAACCTATCGCTAGGAATAGGAACGCAATCCAAAGGGTGTTCAAAAATACAAAAAGCGGGTAGATTTTCCCGCTTCTTTTAAAGAACATTTGTGCAACTTTGTAAAATGGTAGGAATGTCCACACCAAAATACTAATTAAAAAATAAGTAAAATTGTTTTTCAAAATAGTTATAGTTCGTAATCTTCTTCCAAAGCATCAAACATATTTATGTTATTTCGCGAACCCTTTCGGAGTAGCGTGATGTTTTCGACATAAAGATTGGTGTAGTATTTTCCTTTGTAATCTTTGGATTTGACTGAGAATTTAACTTCGATGTAGTCACCTCCGCACAACTCTCGGTTGCTGAATTGTTGCATTATGGAGTCGCGAAATATCCCGAAGCATAAACTGATTTCTTGCTCCTTTCGTTTCTTTTTGATGACTAGTTGCAACGAGGTTTTTTCGTTGTACTCAACTTTGTCTACTGACCAAATTTTTCCCGTGACTGCGAACATCTTGTTTTATTTTTTCGATTGCTTCCTTCGGCTCTTGAGGTAAAGATAAGAAGTATTTTGCAAAATAGTCATCGGCACTCATTTGTTTTTCAACAAAGTCGCTGAACATACCTTTGCTCCTAGCGATTTCCATCGCCACCTTGATTTGAATCTTCTTGACTTCTGTCGCGTCAATATATTTCCCGTTTACAAAATCCGTGTACTCGGAACATATTACACGGAATAAGTTGCGTAAAGGGTTTTCATTATACTCTGCTTGTCTCTGCTTATCGCGTGCCTCTTCTTCGTGTTTCGCATTCAATCGCATATAATTTTGCTTTGCTAACATCTTCTGTTGCTCATACGCTTTGATGACTTTGCCAACATAGATAGGCGAAAAGTTTTGGTAATGGTCTAAGTCTCCAAACTCTCCCGCACACGCTTTCATAAAACCGCTTTCCAATTCCTCCGCGCTGAAGGTTGGAAAACTTTTACATAAAAAGAGAACTAGTAGTTTTAATGTTTCCACACTAGGACTTTCTTTAATTCCAACAAAATAAGTTAGGTTAACGAGTTGCTTGGCTAATTTTTGCTTGTCCTCGTTATCGTAATCCTCGAACCTTTTAGATGTGTTGCTCAAAACGATTATCTCGCTTTGCTCTTTGGTCATTTTAGTCAAAATTGATTGCTCCAATTTCGGAGCGAGTCTTTGCAAATTTTTCATCTCGGTTAGATTTTTTGTTGT
>Ga0181346_1000272_pt1 | contig 21709 bp, 25 predicted proteins | sample Su13VDMM15DN_FD_130100 | JGI IMG/M metagenome (GOLD analysis project Ga0181346, IMG submission 130100) | Freshwater viral communities from Lake Michigan, USA - Su13.VD.MM15.D.N | ecosystem: Environmental > Aquatic > Freshwater > Lake | place: USA: Michigan | collected 2013-07-15 | reverse complement strand
TGTATACGGAAAATATAACAAAACTCGACCGGGCAGATGGCCAGGCGGAAAATATTAAACTAGTCGTAAGTTTTTAAGGACGGTCAATGGCTCTTGATACCAATTTTAATGTAAATCCATATTATGATGACTATGATGAAGATAAGAAATTTCTTCGCATGTTATTTAAGCCAGGCTATGCGGTTCAGGCTCGTGAGTTAACACAACTTCAAACAATTTTACAGAAACAAGTACAGAGATTTGGTAATCATGTATTTAAAAATGGCTCTGTTGTAACAGGTGGCCAAACTTTTTTCCAAAATGTAATTTCTTTAAAGTTAGATTCAACTTTTCTAGGTTCTGCGGTAACAGTTAGTAACTTTACTGATAAAACACTCGTTGATAATAATACCAATCCTACGCAAAGAGCTTTTGTACTTAAAACTTTTGATGCTGACGCAGGCACTGGTGATCCTAAAACTTTATTGATTAAAGAAATTTATGGCACTCCATTTGTAGCTGGTAACACAATTAAAACTTTTGAGACTAACACCGTATCTGCAAATATAGCTACAGCAGGTGTTGGCACTGGCCAAGTTTTTTCAGTCAATGAAGGCGTATATTATTATGAAGGATTCTTTGTTAAAACGGATGCACAAACTATTGCCGTTTCAAAGTATTCACAAACAGCCAATGCACGAATTGGTTTTGAAATTACAGAATCAACAGTATCTTATACTTCCGATACTTCATTGTTGGATCCAGCTCAAGACGCCTCCAACTTTCAAGCTCCAGGTTCCGACCGTTACAAGATTCAAATGACTCTTACAATGAGAAGTCTCGAATCTATAGACGATACAAAATTTATAGAACTTGCTCGAATTGAAGAAGGCACTTTGACCAAGTACGATAGATTTCCAATTTATGCAGTATTGGAAGATACTCTTGCTCGAAGAACGTATGACGAATCTGGCAATTACACAGTTAAACCATTTAAATTAGCGATTGAAACATCATCTGCAAACTCTGCTAACATGAGTCTTATCTTGTCACCAGGTAAAGCTTATGTTTATGGTTATGAACTTGAAACAGTTGGATCAACAATAATTAATATTCCAAAACCAAGAGAATTAGCTTCTGTAACAGGTAAGCGTATTACAGCCGACTATGGATATTATGTCTATGCTAATACTCTCTATGGCACGTTGCCAATCAATAGTCTCCAGACAGTAGACCTACATTGTGTTCCAAACAGTTCAATCAATGTAACATCCACTGCAACAATTTCAAATACAAAAGTTGGTACAGCTAGAATTAAATCGGTTCAATTTGATTCAACTTCAAATACATCTAATGCCTCAACATATGAATACAAGGTATTTTTAACAGATGTAAATGTTGGTTCATTAATCGGTTCCGTAAATAGTGCAATTAATATAACACATGTTCAAATTGCAAACACACTAGGATTGGCTAATAATCGTTTAACAACCGATAATGCTTATCGTGGTGCCAAATTTAGAATTACTTCAGGTCCAGGCGCTGGAGAATTAGCAAAAATTATTACTAACTATAGTGGCGTAAATCAGACAATTCAGTTATCTGAGCCATTCATTACACCACTAACAACAGCTTCTACATACTCAATTGATTTTGAATTTAATGATGTTAAGTCTGTTGTTGTTACATCTGGCGCCGGTGCAGCTGCAAGAGTTGCTGCGGTTGATATTGACGACCGGTCAAAAGACCACTCAACGGCATTTGATGACACTTATATTTCTGATACAACTTCAGAACAATTATTGTTTGCTTTAGGTGAAAACTTTGTTGCCAATAATACAATTACAGGTCTCTCATTATCATATAGAAGATTGTATGAGTCGCTAACATTTGCATCAGGCCTGTCTCCAACATTGTCAGTAGGTGCTGGCGAAGCTTTATCTACAGCATCTTCCACAAGTACAAGGCAATCAAATTATCAAGTCGTGGTTACAAATGCTGGTACTTCTTCATATCAACTTGGTAAAACAATTCCTACTGACTTGTTTACAGTTGATATTGCCACAAGAAGAATTACAGTTACTAATGGTTTGAATTTAACTGCTAACGTCTATGCAACCATTGATTCCACTTCTCCTAATGAGAAAACGAAAACATACGTGCAGGCAAACACAGATTTGCAATTAACATCAGGTTTAAATCTTTTCAGTAATGGTGCCGTAAACCTATTCACAACACCTGGTCAACTCCATATTTCGGCAAACACAGTTGTTAAGTCACCTACAGTATCTCAGTCATTGTATGTTCCTGATGTAATTAGAGTTGTTTCCGTATTAGACTTTAACAATACAAACATTACACAGGCCAATGTGGCAAGTGCTATTGATATTACATCAAGGTACACGTTAGATAATGGCCAAAGAGATTCTTATTATGACCATGCATCTATTAAATTAAAACCTGGTGTTTCTGCTCCAGTCGGTCCACTCGTTGTCAAATTTGATAAGTTCTCATCATCTGGTGCTGGATTCTTTAATGTGGATTCTTATGATGCAGCTTTTGGTTATGAGAATGTGGGTTCATATACATCAACCAATGGTATTGAATATTCTCTCCGTGACTGTTTAGACTTTAGACCAGTTCGTGCTGCGGCAACTGTTGCAACGGCAAATACTGTAACATTTGATGTTGACTCATCTACAACCGGTCCAAAAATTCCAGAAAATGGTTCTGATATTATTTTGAGTTATCAATATTATTTGCCAAGACATGATAAAATTATTCTAAACAAAGATAGAACATTTGAAGTTATTAAAGGCATCTCTAGTTTATATCCAGAAGATCCAAAAGATAAAGACAATGCTATGACATTGTATATCTTGCGTAGTCCTGCATATGTTGCCAACACATCTAATGTTACAACACAATATATCAACCACAGAAGATACACAATGCGTGACATTGGTGCTATTGAAAAACGTGTTGAAAATATTGAGTATTACACAGCATTGTCACTACTTGAACAGAACGCAATTTCTAAACAAGACTTGACAATTTTGGACTCTGCAAACTTGCCTAGATTTAAAAATGGTATTGTTGTTGATTCTTTTGATGGCCATTCAGTTGCCGATGTGGCAAAAGTTGACTATCGTGCATCTATTGATTCACAAGCAAAAGAATTGAGACCATCATTTAACATTACACCAATCACATTGGAATTTGATGCGGCCAATTCATCTGGCTTCCAACAAAATGGTTCATCAATTATCATATCAACAACTGATACCACATTCATCAGTCAACCAAAAGCTTCTAGATCGTTGAGTGTTAACCCATTCAATGTGACTAGTTATATTGGTAAAGTTTTTATTGACCCAACAACAGATATTTGGTTAGATACAAATAGACTGCCACAAGTTGTTATTAATGTTGGTGGTACTAAAGATGTATGGGATAAAATTACATCCTCAACATCTCCTTTTGATTTCACTTGGGGCAATTGGCAAGAAAACTGGACAGGAAGAACAGTCACAACTGAACAAGACAACCTTGAAACTACAAGACAATTTGGTACAGCAACACGTTCAGGTATAGTTTCTAGGGTTGTGCCAGAGACCATCACACAAAGTATTGGTGATAGACTTATAGACTTTTCTATTATTCCGTTTATGCGTGAGAAAGGTATTGTAGTTGTTGGCTCTGATTTTAAACCAAATATCACAATGTTTCCTTTCTTTGATACTACATTGATTGAAAGTTTTACATCTCGGGCTAATAAGTTTATTCTGCGTGAAAACAAATTAAATTACCGCACAGAGGTAAGTAATTTTGAACTAGTTAATATTTTCAATAACACAACCTCAACCACAAACGGTACGGCTGTTATTGTAAGAACTTCAAATACTGAAGCATTTATTATTAACAACCAGCCTAGCGGATCATATAACTTGGCTTCCGCCAACTTGATTGGCCAAAGCACAGGAACAACTGCTAGAATAGTTGGTTATGAACACTATAGTGGTTTGTGTCAAGGTGCTGCGGCATCTTCTATCACACTAGATTTGGATGCTACAACAGCCAATAACATTACCGATTATAACGCAGCTACAATCTTTGTTGTTTCAGGAACTGGTGCTGGTCAACAAGCAACTATTTCAACATATAATCCAGCTACAAGAGTGGCATCAATTTCATCTTCTTGGACTACAACGCCAGTTGCAAACAATTCAGTATACTCAATTGGCAGATTAAAAACTACCGCAGCAGGTGATGTTGCAGGTTTATTTACTATACCTGCTTCCACTTTCCGCATTGGTGAGAAACGCTTAAGATTGATTGATAATAATATCAATGATGTTGTAACTTCATCCACAAACGGAGATACTTCATTCTTTGCACAAGGTTTAATTCAAACTGTAGAAGAAACAATTCTTTCAATTACACAACCAACAATTCAAAGAAGTGCGGTAAACGCAGAACAACCTATTTCTAGGATTATAGGACAAAGAAGAATCCCAGATCCTGATATATCTGGATGGTTTGATCCACTTGCACAAACATTCTTAGTTGACCCATTAACATACCCACAAGGTGTGTATATAAGTCGTTTGAGTGTTTGCTTTAAAACAAAAGATGATACTGTTCCAGTTACATTGCAATTGAGGCCAACGGTTAACGGTGTTCCATCTGCATCAATCATTTATCCAAATGGTACTGTTGTATTGACTCCTGATAAAGTTAACACAACTGATTCTCCAGATTTGGATGATGCTACAAAATATACTGAGTTTAAGTTTGATGCACCTGTATACATGCAGCCTGGTGAACATTCATTCGTATTGTTCTCCAACTCAAACAAGTATGAAGCTTATATTGCTGAGATTGGTAAGTTAGATATTGTCCAACAAAGACAGATTTCAGAACAGCCATATGGTGGTTCTCTATTCCTATCTCAAAACGGTTCTACTTGGACTGCTGATCAAAATTCAGACATGTTGTTTAGAATTTACCGAAATGTATTTTCAACATCACCTGCACAATTGCGATTTAGAGCAATTGCACCAGCTGCAAATGTGCCATATGATTTAATGCACCTAATCACAAATGATGTGGTTATTTCTAATACGTCTGTATCTTACCAATTTAATTCTGTAGTTGATGCTGGCGGTGGTTCAGCTGGTTTTAAACCAATTACGCCACTTAAAGACTATTACATGGATGATGGCGGAGGTCGCCGTGTAATTACAACAAGCAATAACTCTTTGATTGTAAATGCAACATTGACTTCATTGAATCCAGCAGTTACTCCAGTTGTAGATTCAACTCGTTTTGGCGCTTTAACAATTCGTAATATCATCAATGATTTGCCACTAAGAAATTCTGAGGTATTTGTTACTTCATCAGGCACAGGTTACGCAAACACTAGTGATGTTACGGTAACTATTACAGGCGGTGGTGGTTCAGGTGCAACCGCTGTGGCAAATGTTGTAAGTAATACAGTTAATTCAGTTTACATTACAAATCCAGGTTCTGGTTATACAACTTCTCCTATAATCACATTAACGCCTGGCTCAGGTGGTGGTTCTGGTGCTGTTGCAATTTACAATGGTGAAGATAAACAGTTTGGCGGAAACTCTTATGTTCGTTATATTCTCCGTAAAATTATTTTGAATGATGGTTTCGATTCGGGTGATTTGCGTGTATACTTAACAGCTTTCAAACCAGCTGATGCAAAAATACTTGTTTATTACAAGATTCTTTCTAAGTCCGATTCTGATTTGTTCGATAATAAGAACTATCAGTTAATGACAGAACTTGGCAACGAAAACTTTGTTGCTGTTAACCGAAATGATTATCGTGAATTGGTATTTGCACCTGGAACTGGTGGTGTAGCAAACAATTCTGTTAGTTATACAACTGATACAACCGGTTTCTCAACATTTAGAACCTTCTCAATTAAGATTGTAATGGCAGGTACAGATACAATCGATGTTCCAAAGATTCGTGATGTTCGTGCAATTGCATTCCCAGCAGGTTAAAATATGCCATTAGTACAAGTTAACGATTCTACTTTTGTTCGAGATACTCATTCCAAAGCCATTCTAAATACAGACATAAATGGCTTAAATGAGTATCGTATGAAGCGTGAAATCTCTAAACGCCAGCAAGAAGAAAAACAACAAGATAAACAACGACTGGATAAGCTAGAACAAGATATGCAAGATATTAAACAGTTGTTATTGCAAATTGCTGCAAATCAGGATAAGTAATGCCTATAATTTCACAATTAAATACCGCAAACACATTCAGTCAATGGTTGACGGGAACACAAGACCTCATCACAAGGACTAACTCCTTGGTCGAAGGTGGCAGTGGCTCCATTTTCTATTCAAATACCAACCTTTCGGTTGCTAACAACCTTACAATTGGTGGCGATTTAACAGTATCGGGAAATATTGTCCTTGATTCAATTAGTTTTGATGATATCAACTCTAATGGTTCGGCTTCTTTTGCAAACAATCTATCTGTAACAGGTAACACAACTTTAACTAATCTTGCTGTATCTGGATCAGCAAATATTTCCACTTTAACAAGTGCATCCGGTCTATTAACTTCATCTACAAATATTCTTGTCAATGGATTTGCATTTTCTTCAAATGCTAATGTAAGAACTGGTGTTACTACTTTTGCTGTTACGAATTCAGGTTCAGGTGCTTATCTATTTGACCAATATTCTGGTAACAATCCTGACATATATTTACATCCAGGCCAAACAGTTTCATTTAATATTAATGCTTCAGGACATCCATTTTTAATAAGACAGTCAAATGGCGGAGTACTTTATAATGTAGGACTTACTCATGTATCAACAGCTGGTGTTGTTACTACTGAAAGTGGTGCTCAAGCAAAAGAAACTGGAACACTTATCTGGAAAGTTCCTTTTGCATTAACAGGTAACACTTATGTTTACCAGTGTCAAAATCACTCAGGTATGGTAGGCAACTTAATTATACAACAAACTGTAACAGCTGTTGGACTTATAGCCTCAGCTGTTTCAGGTGATGGCCTGGCCTTTGCAATTGCACTAGGTTAAATAGATAAATAGAATATCAAGGAAAATAAAAGATGGCTAATACCTTCAAGAATTATTTCGGTGCAAATGTATCCGCAAATACTACAATTTTTACCGCTGGCAGTGGTGTCTCAGCAACTGTCATTGGCATGTCCATTGCAAACTTAACAACTTCTCCAGTAAGTTGTAATGTGTTTGTAACTGCAAGTGCAGCTGACTATTACATGGTTCGAAATGCTACGATTGCAGTCGGAGGCGCCTTTGTTCCGATTGGTGGAGATCAGAAGTTGGTCCTAGAGGCAACAGATGCAATTAAGGTTTCATCATCAGCCGGGTGTGATGTGATCCTGTCTGTCCTAGAAATAACTTAATTGGAGTTAACTAATGTCTTTTCTAGGTAACACACCCACCACTCAGTCATTTACATCTCTTACTGAAAGATTCAATGGCGATGGTAGCACAACTACTATCACATTGTCTAGAGCGGTGTATAATCCCTCTGACATTGAAGTTCTTGTTAACAATGTTCAACAGGATCCATATGAGGCATATACTGTAAACGGAACACAAACCCTCACGTTTACTGGAGCACCATCAGTTGGCACTGGTAATATTATTGTTACCTATCGCAACTATACAATCACTAAATTTATTCCTGCTGAAGGTACTTTAACTGCTGCATCAATTATAGACGGTTCAATTACTGGTGTCAAGCTTGCATCTAGTACAATTACTGGCGATAAGATTGGATTGACTGCAATTACTGGTAACCTGATAGCTGCTACCACTATTACAGGCGATAAACTTGGCCTATCATCAATCACTAGTAATCTGATTGCAGCTAACGCTATAACTACAGCAGCGATTGCAGATGGTTCAATCAATACATCCGAACTAGCATCAGGAGCTGTAACAGGCGATAAGATTGGCCTTACAGCAATCAACGCAAATAACATCGTTGACGGAACAATTTCAAACGCAAAACTTGCATCACCAGGTGCAACAACAGGAAAGGCAATAGCGATGGCTATTGTATTTGGAGGATAAAACTAAATGGCCGCACCTAATATTGTCAACGTATCGTTGATTAATGCAAATTCAAACAACATGACCTTGTCTACCACAAGTGAGATTGGTTTGCTTAGCAATCCAGCTTCAAGTGGTAAAGTTTACAAAATTAATACTATTCTAGTAGCAAACAGAGAGACTAATGCTAATTCAGTTAATGTAACAGTTAACGTCTATACTGGTGCTGCACTGACTGGTTCAGGATTCCCAATTGCACAATTAATTCCAGTTCCAGGTAGTACTACTTTGGTTATTATTGATAAATCAACGTCATTTTATTTGGAAGAAAACGAATCTATTGGTATTAAATCCGGAACTTCTAATGGCCTTGCCAGTTTGATTTCTTGGGAAGAAATTTCTTAATTGGCGTAAAAGATGTCCAAACGCTATCCTGGCGGATATATCTCCGCAACAATAAACCCTTTTTTGTTAAATGGGGAAGCACTGTTTACGGTTCCTGGGGCTTATACATGGGTTTGCCCTGATGGTGTGACGCTTGTTTCTGTTCTTTGTGTAGGTGCTGGCGGCAGTGGTCGCAGAGATGATACTTACGCATTTGGAAGTGGCGGGGGTGGTCTTCGTTACTACAATAACTTTGCGGTCACTCCCGGCGCTTCTTACCAGTTAACTGTTGGCGCAGGAGCAGCTGCAGGAGTAACTGCGGTCGCTGGCGGTGATAGTTGGTTTAATGGCGTATCTACAGCAACAGCTACGGTTTGGGCTGGCGGTGGCGGTGTAAACAACACAAGTAGTGGTAGTGGCGGTGCGGGCGGCACAGGGTCAACTATTGCGGGTTCTATTGGCGGTGGCGATGGCGGTGCTGGCGGGAATAGAGCTGCATCAACTTCTGGTGGAGGCGGCGGCGCAGGCGGGTATTCTGGTAATGGAGGCGCAGCTGGTGCTGTAGGAACAGGCGGAGGAGGCGGCGGCGGGGGCACAGGTTCTACCGACGCTAGTGGTGGTGGTGGAGGTGTTGGTCTCTTTGGTCAAGGCACAAATGGTGCTGCTGGAACAGGTACAACTGGCGGCGGCGGTGCAGGATCAAGCGGCTCTAATGGTGGCAGTGTTGCAGGCCTACAGATTAATGGTGGCACCTACGGAGGCGGCGGCGCTAGCCGTGATTCAGCTTCTGGTAATGGGGGTCGTGGCGGTGGCGGTGCAGTTCGTATTATTTGGTCTGGTTATCCTACAATCACCCGTACATTTCCATCAACCAACGTAGTGAGATAATCATGGCTGTAGGTATTTTAACATTAAAACAGATAGCACAAGCTGTAGGTTCAAAGACATTAACGGTTAATCAAGGTCAGAATTTTTATACCGGTGTTGGTACATATTCATGGGTTGCTCCAGTAGGAGTTACTGCGGTTTCCGTTGTCTGCGTAGGAAAAGGCGGTACTGGAGGACCTTCCCAAAGAACAATCTGTGCTGTTGATTCTGACACATATGATGGAGGAGGTGGAGGAGGAGGGGGAGGTTTAATGTTTTTAAACAATTACTCTGTAACACCGGGCACTTCGTACACGGTTTCAATAAGCTCAGGTGGTTCTGCTACATTTGTTAGTTCATCCGTAGCAGAAGGTAGAATAGGCGGTACTGGTGGCAGTAGTAATGGTGGTGTTGGCGGCACTACCTCAGGCAGTGCCCAGGCGGTAGGTTTTGATGGTGGCGCTGGCGGTAACGGAAAAAGCGGCTCAAGCAGTCAACAAGACGCAGACGGTGGAGGCGGCGGAGGTGCTGCTGGATACCAAGCTGAAAGTGGTGCTGGTGGTAATGATCCGAGTGGTGGTAATGCAGGAATTGGCGGCGGAGGAGGCGGAGGAGGTAGTGGCCTTACTGGTGATGGTTCTGTTTCTCGATCTGGCGGAGGTGGAGGTGGTGTTGGTCTTTTAGGGCAAGGATCCAACGGAGCTGCTGGAACAACCACAGGAGGCGGTGGTGGTGGTGGTAGTGATGGCGCAAACGGAACTACCGGTGCAATTGGTGATGGTGTTGCAGGTGGTGCATATGGTGGTGGTGGAGGCGGTGCAGGAGCCAACCTTGCCGGTAATACTAATGGGGGTACTGGCGGCCCAGCCGCAGTTAGAATTATATGGGGTGCAGGTCGGGCATTTCCTTCAACAAACACAGGAGATTTATAATGGAACTTTTTATTCGCATCGTAGATGGTCAGCCTTTTGAGCACCCAATTATGGGTGATAACTTTCGTCAAGCATTCCCTCATATTGACGTTAACAATTTGCCCGCAGAATTTGTAAAGTTTGAGCGTGTTGAATGCCCATATTTAGCAACAACTTTTCAAGTAGATGAAGCAGATTATCAATGGGATAACGGAATTGTAAAAGATGTTTGGTTTGTGCGTGAAATGACTGATGAAGAACGTGCAGTAAAAATGCAACAATTTACAGACAGTGCCAATAGAGCTGTTGAGTTCTTTAAAGAAACGGCACAGGAAAAAATTGAATCTGCGCCGAATGAAGAAGCTCGTCAAGCGTGGGTCGATTACCTTGCAGCACTTAATGCGTGGGTGTTAGTTGATGCTGTTAACCCACAGTACCCAGCTAAGCCCGCTGTTAAAGCTGATGGCACACTAGTTGACTTAACTGTTTCGGGAAGTGAGCCAAATGTTGTCGGTTAAACCGCTTGAAAATATGGGAGATATTCATGGCGGCATGTATGACTTTGAAAAAGCAGGAGACATTCTGCCCAAACATATTCATAACGAAAATAATGTTCACATCACAATTGTTGCTCGTGGAAAAATAAAAGCCTACTCACACGACTGGGAAAAAGAAGCTGTGGCAGGACAACTGATGGATTTTCGTCCCGGTGAGCCTCATGAAATAATGGCGCTTGAGGATAACACTCGTATCTTCAATATTGTTAAAAAGTTTGGTGGTGTGTCTGACGATACGCAAACGGTATACTAATATAGGAAGCATTTGATAATGTCATCCTATATTAACTAAATAGAGTAAACAATCAATACTAAGCCCAACGCAATATAAAAGGATAATAAATTGGCCTTCCTTGGAAATCTACCCACATCAGCGACCTTTGCTATTGACTCCTTCAATGGTGACAATAGCACAGTCAACTTTACCTTGCGTGAAGCACCAGTAACCACTAGCTCTATTCTTGTGTTCGTTGGTGGTATTCGCCAGCATACAGATACATATTCGTTATCTAGCACAACACTTACCTTCTCAGAAGCACCACCAACAGGCACAAATAATATCCAAGTATTGTTCCTTGGACTTGGTGCTAGTCCACATATTCCATCAGACTTCTCTGTATCTACAGTTAAAATTCAGACTAATGCTATTACTGGTGACAAGATTGCACCAACTACATTAACTGGCAACCTGATAGCATCAGCAACTATTACAGGCGATAAACTTGGCCTATCATCAATCACTAGTAATCTGATTGCAGCTAACGCTATAACTACAGCAGCAATTGCAGATGGTTCAATCAATACATCCGAACTAGCATCAGGAGCTGTAACAGGTGATAAACTTGGAACAGGCTCAGTTACCTCCAATAGTTTTGCACCAACAGTCACAACAGGTAATGTTAACCTATCTGGTGCAACTAGTTTTCTCAGTACAGTATTTGAAACAGCCAATGTGACTACCTTGATGGGTGCTAATACAACTATTAATGTGGCACAACCACTTATAGTATTTACTGCTAACTCATCTGCAAACAGTACAATTAACTTTACAGGTCTTGCTGGTATGCCAGTAGGTAATACTGCATCGTTTACTATTATTAATCCAAATAGTGCTAATGGAAAATATATTAACGTATATCAAGTTGATGGTAGTGCAACAATCGTAAAATGGGCAGGAGGTGCACCACTTGGCGGTACATCAGCCAACACGGACATATATTCATTCAGTATTATTAAAACCTCTGCAACACCAACTTACAATGTGTTTGCATCTGTACAGAGTTTCTTTTAATTATGCCTTTATTTCGAAAATTAGTTAGTGTTCCCAAAGCAGCTAGTGTTGGTAAGAGGAAAGAAAGAGCAGCTTTTGTTGCACCTCCGGGCCAAGATTCTTACACAACGGCAGGTAATTACTCTTGGGTTGCACCAGCTGGGGTAACCTCTGTCTCTGTTGTTACTGTTGGAGGTGGTGGTGGATCCGGAAAAGGAAATGCCAGTGGTGTTCCTGGTGGCGGCGGAGGCGGTGGCCTTGGATATCGTAATAACATTACTGTTGTTCCCGGTGTTTCGTATGCAGTAGTTGTTGGCGTTGGTGGTCCTGGATCAACAACTACTGCTACCTCCGGTACTGCTGGTGGTGCCTCTTCGTTTGTAGCAGGAACCACCACATCAGGTTCTGGTGGTAATCCGGGCACGTATGTTTTTGGAACCACTGGCGTCGGTGGATCGGGTGGTTCATATGCCGGTGATGGCGGTGGTAATGGTGGTGCTGGTGCATCTTCTAGCGGCGCCAATGGCGGAGGTGGCGGTGGTGCCGGAGGGTATTCTGGCAATGGTGGTACAGCTGCTCCTGATGCTAGTGTCGCTGGAGGTAATGGCGTCGGTGGTGGCGGAGGAGGCGGCGGCGGCGGGGCCAATGGCGTTGCTTGCGAAAACTCAACGAATGGAGGCGGTGGCGCTGGCGGCGGTGTGGGCTTATTAGGCGAAGGCTCAAATGGTGCTGGAGGCGCTATAGCTGTATATGGCGAAGGTGGTTTTGGTGGAGGAGGCGGCTCAAGCGGTGCTGCAGGTGGCACCACCAACCCCAGTAGCTATGGGTTTTCCAGTGGCGGGTTGCGTGGTGGAGGGGGTGGTGCTGGTACTAAGGGTTCTGGAACTTTTGCTAATGGGGGGTCTGGAGGTGCTGGCGCAGTCCGTATCATCTGGCCCGGCACAACTCGCACATTCCCTTCAACACGCACGGCGAATGAATAATAAATAATTGATTAATTAGTTAGTTAGGATAAAAAATATGAATCTTTATATTGAAACTGAAAACAGCACAATTAAAAATCACCCTGCTTTTGAGAACAACCTAATCCAAGCATTTGGTTCAGTCCCTGCACACTGGGAGACATTCATTCGTGTTGAGCGCCCTATTTTGGGCGTATATGAGTTGATGACCGCAGAAGAACCTACTTACGAAAAAGTAGATGGTGTTTGGACTGATGTGTGGCATAAACGTGACATGACTGCGGAAGAAAAGACTGCTAAACAACAGGATGTTATTACTGCGTTTAATGACCGTGACCAAGCATCTAATTGGTCAGCATGGACTTTAGATGAGGCCACTTGCACAATGCAACCTCCAATCCCACGGCCTGAACCTGTAGAAGGTAAAATTGTTTTCTGGTGCGGCGCAGATGCCAACTGGAAAGAAACTCCGGCTCGTCCAGAAGGCGAGTACAAGTTTGATTTCTTTGCATGGGATTGGGTTGCAGCATGAGCAAAGTAGCCAAAAAACAAAAAGTCTGCAAAGCCGCTGAATCAGTAGCTCAAGTTGTTCTTCAAACACAACTTCAAGTTGCATACCATTTTCCGTGCCCAATTTACATCATTGAGCGACCTGATTTCTTAGAAGCAGTAAACGCTATTTCTGAAGAAGCCTTGGAAGTCCAGCGCAAAGAACGTGATCTCAATGAAATCTACCCTGTATACATGACAGGCAATTATTTTGGCGACTCACGCATGGCGGAGTTTTCTGAGTTTGTTGGCGCTACAGCTTGGAACATTCTTAATGAACAAGGTTACGCCATGCAAAACAAAGCTGTGCAGTTTACAGAAATGTGGACGCAAGAACACCACAAACACTCTGCAATGGATGCTCACGTTCATGGCTTTGGCTCACAAATCACAGGATTTTATTTTCTTGAAACTCCAGAAAACTGTTCTCACGTTGTTTTCCATGACCCCCGTTCAGGCAAAGTTCAAATTGATTTGCCTGAGCAAGACATGAACATGGCAACTCCTGCCAGTAAGATGATTAACTTTACGCCAAAACCCGGCATGATGATCTTTGCTAATTCATGGTTGTCTCATTCGTTTACACGCCATGCGGCAGAACTACCAATTAAGTTTGTGCATTTCAACTTGACCGTGATTCAACAACCGCAGGCCTGCGCTATGCCACCAGCCGCAGAAATTATATGAACACATATAAAATTCGGTTCAATAAGTCGAGAGGTCAAGCTGGTCGAGGCTCAATGGATCATGTCTGGCGTGTTTTTGAAAACGGCAAAGAATTTTTGTTTAAGAATTTAGACATTACCGTTCCTGTTAAGAGCGAAAAAGATGCTAATGGAGTTGACTACAATATCACTTGCCAAGGTTACATGACAATGGATCGAGACACCTCTACAGCAGTCATCACATCCACGGTCAAGGAACTAGAGCCAGCATGATGTGTGATTGAGCTAAACAACCATAACACATACATCATAATCCAAACTCCCAGTTTGACTAAATAGAGTAAATAACCAATAAAATAATAAAAATATGGCACTCTCAAAAATCACAGCAGATAGTATTACATCAAATGTAATTACTTCAGCACTCATTGCTGATGGTCAAATTACCTTTGCTGATATCGCAAACAACTCAATCACTGGTGATAAATTAGCATCAGGTGTAACTTTAACTAATCCTGTAGCATCTATTGCTAATGGAACTGTGTATACAACTTCTTCCGTTGGTAATATTCTTACTGTGCAGAACACAACTGCAAATGGTTACGCTGGCATTCAATTCCTTAGTGAACCTTCCGTAGGAAACGCAGGTCAGGCCGCAATTAACAGCTTTGCGCCTGCAACCGGTGACTCAATACTGGCTTTTTCAACAAGACAAGCGGCAGTACTTTCGGAAAAAGTTCGCATTAACGCATCAGGCGATGTAGGTATTGGAACAAGTTCGCCTGATAGCAAACTTCATATCACAGGTAATACTACTAGTATTGTTGCAATAAAGATTACTAACAACAATGCAACTGGCGTAGATAAATATATCAATATGTTTGCTGGAGGAAATAACACAATTGTTTATCCTGCCGCTTGGAATAACTCTGGAGTTATTGAATCTGCCGTTGGAGATAATTTTGTTTTAAGTGCGTACAACGGAACAATGTTATTTTATACAGGCACAAGTAGAACAGAACGGTTTCGCATTGGTTCATCAGGTGAACTTGGTATTGGCGGTGCAACATACGGCACATCAGGCCAAGTATTAACATCTGGCGGTGCTAACGCAGCGCCTACATGGGCAAACACATCTTCGAGTGGTGGTTCTGGCGGCACCGGCGGAAATTTATATCTAGCAGTCAATTTTGGAGGATTTTAAACATGGCAGTTACAGCAACACCAGTATTTACACAGACCCCTGATGTAGGGGCAAACAATGCCGTCATTCAGACGGCAATGACCAACACAAAGGCTTTTGACGGTACTGAAGCCACTGGCCAATCAATGGCACTTGTCTTTACTGGAGGCCCTAATGGTTCTCGTATTGACCAAGTGATGTGTCGTTTGGCTTCAACGAATGGAGCTACAGCTTCTGGTACATCAGCGGCTACTGTGGTTCGTTTCTGGATCAATAACGGTTCAGTCAACACTACAGCTAATAATAACATCTTCTTGGGTGAGGTTGCAATTCCTGCAACTGCTGTTACCGCTTTGGGAACAACTGCGCTAACCACTTACCCCTTGACCTTACCTTTGAATGGTTTAAACATCCCTACTTCTTACCGCATCTATGGTGGTTTGACTGTAGCGGCTGGCGGTACAAACGTGGGTATCGCTTTATCTGCATTCGGCGGAGACTACTAAGTTGCCTCAGTCCCTTCAGCTTACGGCCTTTAACTATGTCGTTAATGAATTGGCTGTTGATATCCAGACGTTCACCTCGTCTGGTAAATGGATAAAGCCACCTCAAGCCAACATAGTACGTATCTGTGTGTGGGGCGGAGGTGGTGGCGGAGGTGGAGGTTTTTCTGGTTCAGCATCTACTTCTACTAGCGCAACTGGTGGTGGTGGTGGGGCTAGAGCAAGTTTAACTTTCCCTGCCGCGTGTTTACCCACACAAATCAATGTGACTGTTGGCGCTGGAGGAAATGGCGGAGCGGCTGGCGCAACTGGTATTGCTGGTGGAGCTTCATATTTTGGCCTTTCTACGGCTAATAACTTTTATCTTGTGGCTTTTGGTGGTGGGGCTGGTGGGGCTGGTATTACAGGTACAGCTACTACGATAAGCGGTGGGAGTGGTGGAGGTACTGGCAGTACTGGTAACACGGCCTCAACGACTTTTGCTACTGGTGGGCTTCCATCTTCCCAATACTGGAGCGGAACATGTAATCCAAATGCAATAGGCGGTGGCGGTGGTGGCGCTCAAGGCTCTACTGTTGTATCAGGCACTTCAGGTTCTGCTGAATGGGGCGGCGGTGCTGGCGGTAGAGGCGGAGAAGCCGCATCAACTTGCTACCGAGGTGGCGGCGGTTCAGTTTTTGGCGGCGGTGGTGGTGGCTCTGGTGGATCAATTGTTACTACTTTTAGACGCGGTACTGGCGGAGGAACTTCAGCTTATATAGGAAATCAATGTCTAAACCCTACCAATACTGCTGGCGTTAATGGCCCTGATGGATATACACAAACATCTGGTAGCGGAAGTGGCGGCTTTGGTGGAAATAGTGCAACAGCCGCTTCTGCTGTTGGTGGTGCTGGTGGTAATGGTGGATTACCTGCTGGTGGCGGTGGTGGTGGTGGAAACTCTGATGCTGGAACTGGTGGCTCTGGCGGTATAGGCGGCAACGGTATGGTTCGTGTTTATTCTTGGTAATCAGCTATGACAATTACTAATCAACAAACAGCATTTAATTATCAAGTCACTGGCACTGATGCCAATGTACAAACATTTACGTCTTCTGGTATTTGGAACAAACCACCCAACATCAAACTAATCCGTGTATGTGTTTGGGGTGGAGGCGGTGGTGGTGGCGGCGGCAATAAAATTAATATTGCTTGTAATGCCGCTGGCGCTGGAGGCGGAGGCGGCGCTAGAGTTAGTAATTATTTCCAAGCCGCTTGTATACCCTTGCAGGTACAAGTAACCGTGGGTGCTGGCGGCGCTGGTGGTGCTGGTGGTACTAGTGTGCTTGGTTGCAATGGAAGTGTTGGTGGCACTACTACTTTTGGAACTTATTTATCTGCCTATGGTGGAGGCGGTGGGGCTGGTGGTAATTGTAGTGTCGAATATAGCGGTGGTTCTGGAGGTGGAGGCAGCGGCGCAGGAGGTCTTTCTTCAACTACCGTTCGCAATGGTGGTCTTCCAAGCAGTACATTTTTTGGCGGCTCTACTGGGACTGACAACATGGGAACTGGCGGGGGCGCGGGTACCACAGGTTGCACTGGCAATGCCGAGTGGGGCGGCGCTGGAGGCGGTGGTTCTGTTTTTGCAAATACTGGCAGAAGAGGTAAAAGTTCTATTTATGGCGGTGCTGGTGGCGGCGGTGGCGGTGCTAGTGCTGGCGGTTCAGGCAATAATGGCGCGGATGGAGGAAGTAACGGTTATTTTAGAGGTGGTGGTCCAACCGGTAACGGTACTGCCGGTGTAACAGGCGGTGCTGGCAATAGTGGTACCACAACTGCAAGCGGCTCTGGCTCTGGTGGTAGTGGTGGTGGCGGCGGCTCTACTGGTAACGGCGGCGCTGGTGGTGCTGGAGGGTTCCCTGCTGGAGGTGGTGGTGGCGCTGGAAATTCTCAAACTGGCACTAGAGGCGGTGCTGGCGGTGCTGGTGGTGCGGGTCTTGTAAAAGTTTATTCTTGGTAAAAGGAAAAAAAATGAAACGATATGCAATTATTGATTCCAATGGTCTTGTAGACAACATCATCCTGTGGGACGAGGCGGCTCAATGGTCGCCACCAGAAGGCATGACGATGGTCAAAGTTGAAGACATTCTGTGCAGTATTGGCTGGAAGTACGAGAACGAAGTCTTTACTGACCCGAATCCGCCACCTGAGCCTGTAACGGAGCCAACCCCTGACACACCTGCCGAATAAAGTCGGAGAACACCATGCTGTCAAACCAACAAACATCTTTTAATTACAAAGTTTCAGAGCCAACAAGTAATGTCCAAAAGTTCACATCGTCTGGAACTTGGGTGAAACCTGTTGGTGTTACTTTTATTCAAGTGTGCTTATGGAGCGGCGGTGGCGGTGGTTCTAGTGGTGCTAGGGGAACTAGTAATAAAGCGGGTTCAGGCGGAGGCGGAGGTGCTAGAAATAGTCAAATTTTTATAGCGGCGTGTGTGACTTGCAGAGTTACGGTAACTGTTGGTGCTGGCGGTACTGGTGGCAACCAAAAGACATGCAACGGAACAGGACTCTCAGGAACTGTTGGTGGCAATACAACTTTTGGTATCTATTTAACTTCTTTTGGAGGAACCCAAGGGGAAAACAATGTAGGTGGTGGAGGTGGCGGTACTGGTGGTGGTGGAGGACTTCCATCATCTGGAAACTTTGGCGGTACAACTGAACCAAACAATGTTAGGGGTGGTGGAGCGAAGGCGGCAAATATTGGAAAAAGTTCAGAGTTTGGTGGTGGTTCTGGGTCATCTACTACAAGCAACTCCGTGATTGGCAATATTGGCGGTGGTTCTTTATACGGCGGCGCTGGAGGCGGGGGTGGAGGCGGGGTTAACGCTTGTGACATAGGTCTTGCTGGGGGTGCTGGGGGGTCTAACACGTATGGTGCTGGCGGTGGTGGCGCTGGTGGCACTGTTGGCACTGCTGGTACTGCTGGTACACAATCACTAAATTTAAGTGGCACTGGTGGTGGTGGTGGAGGTGGATGTGGTTTTAATGGTGCGGCAGGCGGCGCAGGCGGCGTATTTGGTGGTGGTGGTGGTGGTGGTGGTGTATCAAAATGTGGAGTTTCAGGTAGAGGTGGAGCTGGCGGTGCAGGCGGTGCCATAATCTATTCTTGGTAATAACAAGGAGAAAACCATGTGCGATGCAACTAGTGAAACCCTCCAGCAAGACACTCTAAATAATGAAGAAGGAAAAAAATCATGAACGATGCAAACGAAACCCCCCAACAAGATACTCTTAACGCAAACATCTACTTTCCAACAGTCGTATACACCATTGAAAAACCTGAGTTTCTTGAAGCTGTAAACAAGGTTGCTGAAGAAGCGCTTGTAGAGTCCAGAAAGAACGCACCACTCAACGAAATTTATCCTGTCCACATGACGGGTAACTTGTTTGACAAATCCGAAATTCTTCCGTTTCAATATTACGTTGGTGACACAGCCGCTAACATCTTGCGTGAGCAAGGTTATAATATCGATGGCTTTGACACTTACTTCTCAGAGATGTGGTGTCAAGAACACTTTAAACACTCAGCTATGGATCAACACGTTCATGGCGCTGGCTCACAGATCGTAGGCTTTTACTTCTTAGAAGCACCAGAAGACTGCTCACACGTTGTGTTCCATGATCCCCGCGCTGGTAAGCCATTGATCTCATGGGCAGAAACTGATATGTCTCAAGCAACGGCGGCAAGCAACATGATTAACTTCACGCCTAAACCCGGCCTGTTGATATTTACAAACGCTTGGTTGCCACATAGTTTTACCCGTAATGCTTCTGAAAAGCCAATCAAGTTCATTCACTTTAACTTAGGCCTGCGACCTGGGGCCCCAGTGTTTAATGTTGCACCAGCCGCTGAGATTGTATGAACACCTATCAAATACGTTTTAATAAATCAAGAGGTCAAGCTGGTCGCGGCTCAATGGACCATGTTTGGCGGGTGTTTGAAAACGGCAAAGAGTTTTTGTTTAAGAACTTAGACATTACAGTTCCAATCAAAAGTGAAAAAGATGTCAACGGAGTAGATTACAACATCACTTGCCAAGGTTACATGACAATGGATCGAGACACCTCTACAGCAGTCATCACATCCACGGTCAAGGAACTAGAGCCAGCATGATATGTGATTGAGCTGAACAGCCACAACACATACACCATAATCCAAACTCCCAGTTTGACTAAATAGGTAATCAAATTGGGAGTTAAACTTGGCTGCATTTTCAGAATTAAACTTAGAGCAGTATGCTAATTTCTCTACTACAGTCAACGTAGAAGACTCTAGTGGCACAGCAATCAACCTATCCGGTTATTCGGCTGCATCTCAAATAAGAAAATCTTATTACTCAACAACTGCAACTAATTTCACCGCATCTATAACTGGTGTTGCAAACGGTGAGGTTACTATTTCTATGACGGCTGCTAATACAGCTAATATGTCTGCTGGCCGATATCTTTACGACCTCGTTATTACTTCTCCCACTTCAATTAAAACAAGGGTGATTGAAGGTATTGTTGTTGTGTTGCCTGGAGTAACGCAGTCATAATGGCAATCACAGCTAAAATCAATGTTACAACTGGTATTGGTCGAGCAACTATTACTCAACCAAATAGGTCCACTATTGTCGCACAGAATTTTGCACCAAAACCAAATGTTAGTTTATCTCAACTTACTGATATATCAGTAGTTGGCGTTCAAAACAAACGTCTGCTGGTGCTTCTATTAATGACGCATTGACTTTTTCAATTATTTTAGGATAAAATATGGCAAAACCAACCACAAGAGCTGAGTTTAAGACTTACTGTCTACGTAGACTAGGTTTTCCTGTCATCGAGATTAATGTTGATGATGACCAAGTTGATGATCGTATTGATGATGCACTTGCATTCTTTAATGATTACCACTATGATGGTACAGAAAAGATTTTTATGAAGCACCGTATTACTCAGGAAGATATTGATCGCCGTTGGATCCATTGTCCAGATGCTGTAACTTTTGTAACGAATGTATTTCCATTTGATGATTCAAACTCATCAATTAATATGTTTGACTTGCGCTATCAATTACGCTTGCACGATTTATATGACTTTACATCGGTGTCATATGTGTCATATGAGATGACTATGCAACATATTCAAACATTGAACTTGTTGTTTTCTGGTAAACCACAATTTAGATTTAACCGCCACCAAAACAAATTGTTTTTAGACATTGATTGGTCAAGTGACCGTGAGGTTGGTGAATATGTAATTGTTGAGTGTTACCGCCAGTTACGACCAGATTCAGCCACATTAACTGGTACAGTTACTTGTACCAATACATCCACTACTGTGACCGGTACTGGTACAATATTTGACCAAGAAATTTTAGAAAACGATGTGCTTGTTATTGGCGGCGAAGAAAAACAAGTCAAACACATCTTATCACCAACAGAATTAACTCTGTATAGTCCGGTTTCATCCAACAAAACATCTGTGTCACTAGTTAAGACTGGTTTATCTGATGTTTGGAATGATAGATTCTTAAAGAAATATGCTACGGCTAAAATCAAATATCAATGGGGCAGCAACCTAAGTAAGTTTGCTGGCATACAAATGCCTGGTGGTGTTACACTTGATGGAGTAAGAATTATGCAAGAAGCACAAGCAGAATTAGATAAAATTGAAGAAGAAATGTACACAATGAGTAGTTTGCCAAGTGAGATTTTGACTGGTTAATAATGGCAACAAATGTTTATTTTAATC
>Ga0181346_1000271_pt1 | contig 21722 bp, 37 predicted proteins | sample Su13VDMM15DN_FD_130100 | JGI IMG/M metagenome (GOLD analysis project Ga0181346, IMG submission 130100) | Freshwater viral communities from Lake Michigan, USA - Su13.VD.MM15.D.N | ecosystem: Environmental > Aquatic > Freshwater > Lake | place: USA: Michigan | collected 2013-07-15 | reverse complement strand
AGATCTTATTAAGTTAATTGAATTCTATAAACCAGATGTAAGAATTTTAGGTGATGATTATATAGGTAAAAGATTTACTGGGGATCACTTACCTATTGATGTAATATACACAACAAGATCTCATAATTGGTCAACAACTAAATTAAAAGACCTTATCACTATACAAACTATTAAACAAAATCCTGATATACTAAAAAAATTGGAGTCAGATGAAATGTGATAACGTAATACACATTACAGTAATGTACGTTACGATAAAATAAAAAAGTATATGAATAAAAATATAAAAGTCGGAGATGACTATAAATGGGAAGGACACTACTTCGATGGATTCGTATTGAACGGTAAAGATATTAATCCCCATAAATTAAGTAGTGTAAGAAAACGTAGACTTATAGAAAAAGAATCCTATAAAACAAAATATCTAAGTGGTATAAATAAAATTGTATCCATAGAAGAAATAGATTTTTATGGACAACTATGTACTAAAATAGTGTTGGATAACAACAAAGAAATGTACATAAGTTTATAGTCCGAATAAGACCGTCTGAGACACTGTACTATCTGTATGGTATACTATAATATATTTTAAAAGATCGTTTAATGTGGTGTACCAGAAACACCCACAATTAAATCTATAAACTGTACCTTTAGTATGAAATCTGTTTGCCTCATTAAAATAACACTAATTTAATAATCGGTGTTATTCGTGGGAAATTGTGGGAATTTGGTTAACGTTTAATCAGAAAGGTATAGAAAACATTGCGTTGACCGTAGATTTCCCCTATTTTTTTTCTGAAACTTTTAAGAACTTATTACAAATATACTGAAAAAAAACGTAAAAATCAACTTTTTAGTGTAAAAGTTATTAACAAAAACTGAACCTTACCACTTTTTACCACACTCGTATATTTAATACTATGGGAGAAGAAGAACAAGACTGGGAACACGGGGATAATATTACATTTTAATATCGTTCACTATATTTATATTATATGAATAGAGGAAGACATATAGATACGATTATTAGAGATAGTATTAATGAATTATATTCATTTGGTCGTTTAAAACCATCCGAAAGTTATCCGAGACAAACATTAAGTATATACGGTTTCAATAGTGAGGGACATTATAAATTCTTTATGAGGGTATATAATAGGATCATTGACTCAATAGGGTTGGTACATAGTGTTGGTGACAATGTAGATATATTATTCATTAATGAATTCGGTAGAACTAGAGAAGGTTTGTTAGGTTTAAATGTATGGTTGGCGGATGGTGATCCACGTGAAGACTTTAAATCATTTTCTCATAGGTATACAGATTATATCTTTAGATGTTGTATAGAGTTAATGGTTGAAGGATTACCAAATGGTGGACAATATGTGGCAATGGGTTTATCTGATATGGTATTAAAATATATCTATGAGAATGTATTTGAAAATAGAATACTACAAAAGAAGTTTAATCTTAATGAATCAGATGAGAGAATGGATCGTTTCGTAGATAAGGTATTACAGTTCTTAAAGGATGATACATATCAGATAGGAGAAGATTTAATACGTGTACCTTTTTTAAATGAACCAGTATCTATTAGTTATAATATGTATCATCCTTTAAGAACTAAAAAAAGATATTCTGTATTAGAGGTTATAGAATATATAGATGAACCACCATTTTCATTTACTTTTTACTGTACTGATACCTATGGATTGGATCCTGAATACATTAGTACACTATGGGATCAGTATAGAGTATTCCTTATGGATAACTTTAATAAATTGAAAAAAACTTATTAATTTATTTGTGTATGTCGTTTTTTATCACTACCTTTGTTATGTTGGTGGTAATACCGAAACAGGCGTACATCTGAAATAGATAGTATGAAGGGATCAAAGGTCGGTTGGTCTAAAGTTTTCCTTATAAAAAAATATAAGACAGGTCGGAGTATACCCTCTTAGAGAAGAACTTGTTTCTCTGACCCGTCTCGGTTATTAACCACTGACAATACAAAGATACGAAAAATTTTCGACACTACCAAATATTTATTAATATATTTATAAAAAAAATGAAGGTAACCATTAAAGGAATCATTAAGGAATCGAATGATAATAGACAAAGATATTATGATAAAGTATCTAAGGTAATACGTCCACCATACTTTGTGGATCTACAGACATTAAGTGTACCACAGGATGAATGGGTAGATGTGTTTATATCATTGTATAAACAAAAAGTATTAGTGTCTACATTCTATCGTGATAAACAAATAACAGGTGGTATAGTAACAGATAAGGTAACTAATATATTATACTATGAAGGTGAAGGTGGTGACTATGTGATCAGAGAATTTGATAAGAACAATAATGTAACATATCTATTCAAAACTGATGGTAGAGGAAATGAGTATTGGGAGAAATCCAAATTTAATGATCAGGGTGAATCTATATACTATGAAGATTCTAAAGGTAGAATATCTGATGTAAGGGATCCGGATTATGATCTCAATGAGTCTGTGTATAGTGATAAACTAATAGATAAAATAATAGATACATTGAAACCACCATTTAGGTATGATCTAGAATCATTAGGGATACCAAGAGATGAATGGGATGGTATTATATCTAAAGTATTTAATGAGGACTTAGTGATGAAGGATGTAGTAGACGCCATATACGTTACAGATATATATGGACAGTCTAGATATATGGAATCTAAAAACGGTAATTATTTTATTGATGAATACGATGATGATGGTAATATAATATATAAGGAAAGTAATTTTCCTAACTCTGGTACTACATATAAAGAAAGGTTTACATATGGTGATGGAAAACTTATAGACTATATAGATAGTAATGGTAGAGGGTTGGATCAGTATTTAAAATCCTCTGAATATTATAGTAGAAAAGAGGGTGTAAAAAAGAGATATGGGTATTGACTTTTTAATTTATTATAGTTAATATTGTATCATAGTTGTTTGATATATTAGTCTACGGGGTTCGTTCCTTCCTCCCCACCCTATGGAAGGAAAAGGTGATTATAGATGAACAATAGTTTGTCATCACTGGATAACGTAGACTCGATGGGATCAGTTACATATCACACAAAGGTATGAATACTACCCATCACATAAGGAAGGGATAATATAATCATCGGATACTGTTAAAAGATTCGAAAAAAATTATCCCTTTTTTTATTGAATTAAATTTGACATTGTAATATATTATCCTTATATTTGTAGTATGAAAAATACCTAAACCATATATATAGTCCGTAGGGGGAGAGGGGTACTTTGTGTACAGTAATATACAATACCCCTCCCCTAGTGGGGGGACTCCCTCAGGTACCCCTACATCACCCCCCTTCCCTCTGGGGGTGTTTTGACGTAAAGGGGGTAGGTGATGTTGTCCACGAATTTTCCAGGAAATTTTAAGGTTTAGAAATGAACCTTTTTTTATTTTATATCCCCCCACAAACAACACCCATTTCTGGTGGAGTTAGGGGTACCCTTCAAAATTTTCCAGGAAATTTTTCATTTCCAAATATTTTAATATTTATATTATGTATATGGAGGATAATAGAAAAAGATTCTTAGATAAGATTTTAAAGTGGATGGTTGACGGTACAGAGGTTCATCCCTATGTTAGAACGTGGTTTCCAACTTTCTTAGATATGGAAGATTATAGTATCACACTACGTCCCTTAGACATCAGTGTTCTTTCTTTATTCCCGACTGTTCGTTTCTACGATTATTGTAGGAACACATATGATTTAAGTGTAGAGGAAATAGAATATTTATGGAGTAAGTATAGTACTATTATTATAGATAAATTTAATAATGAGAAACCTCTCAACGAATCGGAGGATAATAGAAAAAGATTCTTAGATAAGATTTTAAATTGGTTGGTTAACGATACTAAGATTGATTATGAGAATAAGTCGTGGTACCCAACATTTATGGATACAAGTCTTATGATGTACAAAGTAACTTTTATGGTTAGGGACACCCTTTATTACCATAACCCACTTACGTTATTTTATGATTACTGTGTTTCGACATATGATTTAAATGATAAAGAAATAGTTTATCTATGGAATGTATATAGAAATATTATTATAGAAAAATTAAATACTGAGAAATCTATCAACGAGTCGGAGGATAAGTTAGACAGATATTTCAATTACGTTATTGACGATTTAGTTAAGAGAACCAAACACTGGACAAACCCTTCCAATATAGATCACATAGGTAACGTAGATCACATAGGTATAATTTTTCCAATGTATGTTGGTGAGACGGAATATTATTATACGGAAGATGAACTAAAGGAGTGGTTACATGGTGGATGGTTAGTCGGTAGTGAAGATATCAAATACCTTATGGATCAATATGGGTTAACAGAAGATGAGTGTAGTAGAGTTATGGATATGTTCGGAATAAAATTGGCAACTTTATTAATATCAGAGTATGGGGAAAAATAAAAGATTTTTTAGTGATTGGGGTCAAGATTTCTACCAAAGTATGGATAGTAGAAGAAGAAAGTATATAGATAAGGTAATAGACTTTCTTCTTAGAGACACTAATATAGATTATGAGGATAACCATATAGATTTTCCTTTTTTCCCAATGTATAGATTATTTATCAATGACGAGAATTTGGGGTATTTTTACCATAGTAAAAGATTCGATAAATACTGTAGGGAACAGTATGGGTTGACTAAGGAAGAAACATTCTATGTTTGGACGAAATATAGGTATAGTATTGGTATGAATATCGGAACCAAAGGTGGTACTGAAAAAGATAAATTTGGTAGATTGGATGAGTCTGATGATAGAAGAAAAAACTTTTTAGATAAGGTTGTTGATTTTTTAGTTAAGGACACTAAAGTGGATTATGAGGATAGGGAATTATTTTTTCCTTTTACTCTAAAGAAATCACTTAGACAAAATACTGATAATTCTACACCGTTCCATAAAATTCTTTTTAATAAGGATAGTATTATTCCTTTAGATGGTTTTATGGAATACATTGAGGAAATGTATGGGTTAAGTACTATAGAGGAAATTTCATATGTATGGGGAAAATATAAGGATGTTATGAGATATACCGTATTTGGTAATGATCCCACTAGTGAACCTATCTATGAATCTGATGATAAGAAACAGAATTACCTTAATAAGATTATTGATTGGTTGGTTGATGATACAGAGGTGGGTGGTCTTTGGTTCGAACCTCCATATAAAACTGGTTTGATATACGCAGAAAATAGTATTACACTTACTTCTATTTATAAACAAACGTTTGGTTTATTAAAATACGTTAATGATGAAGAGGAAGTAAAATTCGTAATTCAGATGAATTATTTTAAAAGATTCTGTAAAGAACAATATGGACTTACAGAAGATGAGACTGAATATGTGTGGAAAGGGTTTATGAAAGATTTATATGAATCTGAAAAAGGTGCGGCTTGGCAATTGAGATGGGATTACAAACACAATTCTTTAAATGAATCTGAAGATAGGAAACAAAAATATTTGGATAAGATTCTTAAGTGGTTTGTTGATGATACTATAATTAGATATGAAACGGGTATTATAATATATCCTTTTTCTTCGATAGGTCCGAATGGTAAACCGTTACCTAGTTTTATTGATGATTTAAAAAATAAACTTTCGTGGGGTATGTCTTCGGATATTCAGATAACTTGTAGGGATACTTATGGGTTAAACTATGATGATACAAAATACATTTGGAATAACTATAAAAAAATTATTAAGGATAGGTACAATAAAGAATCTATAATGTATGATCTTAAACCCATAAATGAATCTGAAGATAAGAAACAGGTTTATTTAGATAAGATTGTTTCTTGGTTGGTTAGAGATACTGAGATTGGTGATAGTTGGTTTAACCCACCTTATTATCATCCTGGTAGTTCCGCAGGTAGAACTGGGTTTAGATCAGTTTATGGGCACACATTTGGTTTATTAAATAATACTTCTTATAGTGGGTTGGAGACTCAGTTAATTTATTTTAATAGTTACTGTAAAAATAATTATGGACTTACAGAAGATGAGACTAATATTGTTTGGAGACAGTATATGAAGAGATTATATGACTCTTATGATTGGATATTTTAATCGGTTGTACGACCGAACTGTTCCATCACCCCAGCCCCTCTTGATGGGGTTTTTTTATTTTTCATAATATTTATATTCTATATGGACGAAGGTAGATATATTTTATTAAATAAAATCGTTAATCGTTTGGTTATGGATAGTACCGTTACATACGATAAGGGTGAGGGTGATGATATTGTAATCACACCTTTTCCTTCAGTGGATGGTTATTTCACTAAATTTTGGTTTACTCGTAAATCGATAGGTAGTAGGATGCCATCTTTTAAATCTTATATAGAATATACATACGGTGTTACAGATACCGAAGAAATTAATTACATATACAGTTCTTATGAAAGTATAATCTTAGATAAATTATTTAATGATACGATAAATGAGAATATCTATCACGATATGTTTGGTGAGAAGGTTTCTAACTATATGGATAAGGTTCTTAAGTATTTGGTGGAGGATACTTCTATAATGGATGATTCGTCTTATGGTGACGTTATGATATCGGTACCATTTTCAGATTTTCGGTATAATAGAATCAGACATTTTAATGTAGGATTTTTTATTGATTATTGTAAGGACACTTATGGTTTAACCAGAAAGGAATCTGAATACTTATGGGGTGACTATATGAATGAAATTGATTCTATTCTTAAATATGAATTTGGTATTAAGGACCCTGTTTATCGTTAAACCTTTGTACGTCCGAACTGTTCAATCACCCCAACCCCTCTTGATGGGATATTTTTGTTAAATCTAATATATTTATATAAAAACTAAAAATGAAAAATTTAAACGAAACTATTGAAAGGATGAAATCTCTTTTTACTGAAGAGAGGATGTTCGGTAATTTAGTTGACGATATCGAAACATATGAAGGGGAGAATGAGGGTGAAGAATCTGAATCCGCTAAACCAAGTTGTTGTACTAGTTGTAACTGTTGGGGGGATTGTGGTGGAGAATCATATTTCAATGGAACCAATGGTAGACCTAAAATTGTTATATCTAAGAGTAATGATTATTTTGCAATATCATATGATGGACCTTCTTCGGGGTTTTTAATTAAACACGGTAAATGTGGGGATGGAGATTCTATACACCAAACTTGTAATGTTTTAACATATGAGATAAACAAATACCTCAAAGGTAAAAAATTAAAACCAAATATTAAAGATATTGAATTTGAAAAGGATGGTGATGAGTTTACTATTGGTGTTCCATTAGAACCATCTAAAAATGGTTATAAGTTGGAGAGAAGAGGTGGGTGGGGACACGATCCGGGACCATCTACAGTTAAGGGTGAGTATGGTAATAGAACTGGTTTTGAAGGTCCTGTAAAATATTATTCGGATGATATAACAGAATACTTCGTAACTTTTTACGAATAAAATAAATAAAATATGAAAAAGATTATAAAATTAACAGAATCAGATTTACATAGAATCGTAAGAATGGTACTTAACGAATCCCTCGAAAAGAGGATTAATGATGGTAAAGTAACTAGTAAAATTAAAAATCTATTAGGTGTTAAGGATTTAACTAAAGGTAATTTCGTATTAAAAATTGGTGGTGGTGGTACTGGTATCGTATTTTTCCACCCTAACTACGATGAAAACAAAAAATCAATAAAGATAACACTTAAAGATATGATGGGTGTACCAGATAAAGGGACGTGGTCAATTAATGGTACATATTTAACACTTAAAAAATAAAAAATAAATTATTGGTGAACGACTACATAAAAAAAATATTGAGTAAACTACCTAACCCATCTTGGGCATTAGAAAAAAGAAGTGATTTTGTAGATGTTTATGGTTTATCTGAAGATGAATACTTAAATGGTATTGTTGATTTTGAGGTTAATCAGTTAAATAAATTAGAGGGTGAATTTTTTAGTACGTTAACATACAAATATTCGGGATCATACGATTTTGTTTTTAAAGTTACTAATATCCAATTTATTCAATACACCAAAGTATCTGTTTCATTAGAAAATAGTTTATTTGGTGAGGTGATTAGATTATATGTTGAAATTGGTTACGGTGGTACTGTGGGAATAACGGATAATCTTGGACCAGTAACCGTATATATAACCGATGAACTAATTAGTGATAGTGATATTGGTTGGGAAATAGATAATGAGGTAAAAGAAATCATTTTAGAAATGATAATGGAAAAAGGATCTGATTTATTTAAAAACATAAAAACAAACGATATTATCGAACTATATATAGAATACCCTAAAAAATAATAAGAAAACCAATCTATTAGAAAATGAAAAAAAGAATTAACGAAAAAAATGAATTAATGAAAAAAAGATCTCTTATTGTTGAGGGTGAAAGAGAGGATTTTAAAACCCCTAAATTTTATTTAACAGAAGAAGAAGATGTCAACATAGGTATAATTAAATTAGTTACAAAATATAAGTCTGGTTTAGAAGGTATAATACAACAACTTAGTAGTAGTTTAGAAAATGAAGAAGAGTTCTGTAAAAATCCTAAGGCGGCTGGTGAAGAAGCGTCTAAAAAAATTAAAGATTTTTTAGAAAGATTGGCTGCAGATTCGAAATCTACACCTGCGGCAGTATTGGAAGACTTATATGGGAAATTTGATGGTGGTTTAGGTAAGGCTATAATTACTATTGCCTCACCTATTGTTAAAAAAATGGGCGGTGCAGTAGTTTCTAAAGAAATTATTGACTCTATTGAAGATTTAATGAGAGATGAATACGGACAAGGTAAAATAAACTCATTACTATCAGAGATATTCCAAAAATTAGGGGTTGAGGTTACTCCAATATGTAAATAATTATAATCGGTGGATAAATCATTAATAGATAAAATATCTAAGGTAATAAAGAAACCGTATGTTTCCGATTTATTTAGTTTGGCGGTACCTCAGAAATATTGGGACTCAATATTTAAAAAAATATATGGTGATGTTATTACTACAGAAATTGAGACTGACTACGCAGATGGAATAGTTAAACCAAACCAATACTTTTTCTTTACAATTAGAAAAGTTTTCCCTAATGTCGGAAGTGTAATGGTATATTATGAAGGATGGGATGGTGACTGGGTTGAGATGATACTAGATAATAGGGGGCATAAATTAGGTTACGAAGACGCAAATGGTTTTGTGGACACAACAGAAAAAACGGATATAACTGAAAGTACTAATAAAAAATTAGATGTATATTTAGATAAGGTTGTAGGTTTCTTATTGAAGGACACTGAGTTTCGTTTAGAAATGAGAACATTCGGATTTACACCACATAGAGAAATTAACGTTTTCATTGAATTCCCGTTGTATGATGAGATATCCAAATACGAAAAATGGCAGGTTGAACAATGGGATTCGGCACAAGTTACGGATCAAGAGTTTAAATACCTTTCCGATACTTACGGTTTAGATCGGGATGAAGCCCAAATTGTGTTTAAAAACTATATATTGAAATTAAGGGATGTTATTTTAGATGAAATGAAATTAGCGTATGGGTAAAAATAAAAAAATAAAACTTTTTAAAGAAAGAATATATTTATAGATAAAATAAAAGACATGAAAAAAATTGTAAAATTAAAAGAATCGGATTTACAAAGAATTGTAAATAGAGTAATTAGAGAGAGTATGATAAGTGAATTAGGTGGTATGGATGACGGACACCCGTTTTCTGGTGAGATGAACTTTAATGATTTACCACTTAAAGACAGAGAAAGGGTTAATAAATATTATAGACTTGATGATGTAGAAGTGGATAATTCTTATTCTGAATTAGATAGTGAATTAGAAGATGATTTTGAGGATTATGATTTAAAAATTGGTGATGATATGCCGTCATACAAAACTAAATATAGTATGCCATCTGAAGAGGAAGATGAGTACCCAAAACCAAAAAGAATGTTTAATAGAAATAGTGAACGTCCATTTCGTCCACGTCCATTTAATAGAGACTAATATTATGAAAAATTTAATCAGAAGAATATTAAAAGAAGAAGTCGAAGAGACATCTGGAGAAAAACACCCTAACGCAGAAGAAATAAAAAAAGGGAATTTAACTGGTTGTTATACAGTTAATACTGGTGATCAGGCGTTGGCAATTGCGGTGGCATTTGGTATTACTTTAAATGATATTAAATCACTTAACGGATTAAGAAATACTGACGATATACATCCAGAACAAAAGTTGAGGGTTAAAAACAGACCAGTATTTGCTGGATGTTAAAATTTTTAAGATAAACGGATTAGGACCGTTATTGTCTACGGACAATTAAAACCCACTAGGTTCGCTACCAAAGTGGGTTTTTCATTTTAGACGAATTCCTCTAACATCTTCAACCCTAATGTTTTTTAAATTCAATGTCCCATAAGAGTTGTTTTTAAATACCCCTTGATTGAATAGATTCAACATAACATAGTAAAGGTATTCTGGTAGAAGTACATCAGTTGCAGTCACCTTAATACCAATATGTTCTGGGTTGTAATCTTTCACTGGGTAACCCACAGTATCTTCACTACCCTTTCTAACCAACCAAAAATCCGCCTCAGGAAAATTAGTTTTAATTTCACACAAATCACTTAATTTCATATTACCCAATTTTAATCCATTTATTATTAACAAAATCTTCTCTAAAGGTTACAGTTTGTAACCATTTCCACTCACCACTAATTTTAGTGGGGATTAGTAAAAATTTAGTAACCATTCTGTCGGTACCGTTAAGATTTCTTAGAACAACTGTTTTCATATCTCTTTGTTTGATACAAATATATAAATATTATTTAGAATACACAAATTTTATAAAAAAAATAATATTTATAATATATGAAAAACTTAATAAAGAGGATATTAAAAGAGGAATACAATAAAAAAGAACACGACATTTGTAACATGATGACTGTTGACACTTATGAGGAGGGTATAAAACTTTTAGAAAAATACTTAGGTACTATAAAAGAAAATCCTAATGATTGGAGTAAAATAAAACAACCTTTAAAAATGTGGAAAGAGTCTGTTATTGAGATTAGAAAGGAGATTGATAGGGACGGTATGACTGGTGACTCTGAGGTTGATGAATCTGATACGTGGTGGGCAACAATACAAAGTTCTTTTTGTAAATGATATATAAAATGATTAATATGTTTAATCGTACTACGGTATTATCTCACCATAATAATTCGTTAACAATAATTGATATTGATAACGATGAGGTTATGGCGTTTGTAGAATTGACTGAGGATAAAGATTCATTTATTTTTAATATGTTTACTTCAGAAGAAGGGTACGATACGATAATATTAGAGTCAACACTTATGTTCACATACCCAAAAGGGGTTATAGTTAACAATGAGGTTGATATAAGTGTATGGGAAAAATTTTACAATAAAGATGGTATTATAATACAAAAAATAGGTAATGATACCAAAATGACAATGGTACCTACCGATCAATACGAAAAATTAATTAATCTTTCAGTTTTGTTAAATCATAAAGAAATTTATAAACAGGGTAAAGATTATTATAGTGTGAAACATAAAAATTAAACTTATTTATTACCATTTTAAGAAAATTCACATATTTATATATAAAATAAACAAATGGGTAGACTATCAAAACAAAAAAGATTAATCATCGAAGGGGTGAATAAAAGGATATTAGGAGAATCAATGGTTGATATTGATAATGTACAAAATTTAATGAATTTTAAGTTTGGGTGGGGTGATATAACTCCCGATAGAATGGAAGAATTCGATAACTGGATAGGTGAAATAAAAGATAGTATGTCTGATGAGGAATACTCAACTTTATTTAACGACTGGTTGCATAGTGACGATATGGGTAAAAATTATGAAGAATATAAACAAAATTAATATGAAAAAAAGAATATTTAGACTAACTGAGAGTCAAATTGATCGTTTAAGTAAAAGTTTATTAAATGAATCGTATGGTTTAATAACTAATCAAGACACAATATGTGAAATTATCTGTAAAGAAAAAGTTGCCAAATACGGATCCAAAGGAGATGTTGTACGAATGATACAACACTTATTGAATGTAAACCAATTTAATGTAAAATACGCGGGTGGTGGTATGAATGGTGATTTTTGTTACAAAGATTATAGAGAGTGTGACGGTTTATTCCAAATCCAAACCAAAACTGCGGTAGAACAATTCCAAAAAACTGTACCAAGTCTAAAGGTTGATGGTGTTGTAGGTTACGAAACTTGGAAGGCTATGTGTAGTGAGTTAACATTTACCGATTCAGTACCAAAAGACAAATTCTGTACGGACTGTCCTTGTGATGATAATGGGCAGAATGATTTTAACGATAAAGATGACTATAACGATAAAGATATCTATAACCCAGGTAAGATAATAGATGATATTGATTGTGAAAAATTAAAAGAATGTGTTAAAAATTATATTACAGTGCCCGCCCCAAATATGGATAAATTTGCAAGATGTATAGGATGGGGGGAAAAAACAAATCCTGATAAACGGAATTGTGGAGATTGCCCTGAAACTATAAATTGTCAGCCTGGACCAGGTAGAGATTTGACTAGGTGTAAATCTGATTTTATAGAAAAATGTGTTGCTAACAAATGTACTAATCGATTTGTTTAATATGAAAAAGGTAATTATTACTGAGAAACAATTAAGAGGTATAATAGAAGAGTCGTATTACGATTCTCAAAAATTATACAATAAACAACATATTGAAAACGTAACCAGAACTGCACCATCTAATATCAAAAATATTGTCAGAGGGTTGGAGGTTCTTGGTTGTACGGATAGAGATGGTAATACTACACAGTGTGTGAGAATCCCTGAAGTATTATTTGTTTATATCACAGGTAGATACTAAACTAATACTACCACGACATTCAAACTCTGGATCAACAGTCCAGAGTTTTTTATTTGTACCCTTAATCAACATATGACAATTGTGTCGTTTACCAGTTCTTTTACTGAACCCCACAATCATATCATTATGTTGATTACGGATAAAGTGTGGACATTCCTTACAGGATTTCTTCATTTTATTTTCCATACAAAGTAAACACATTTATCAGAACAATCCCAAGTATCTAAAAGTACTCCACCATCTAATACCGAAACGTGTTTAGATACTCTTATAATATATTTACCTTCAGGATCTATTTTAGATAGTGTTTTGGCAGTCATTCTTTTCTCACCTTTAACACCTGGAAATGAAATTCTCTCATAACTGAAACCTAAGTCAACTAAAGTATTTGTTATTTGACTCTCCCATTCTTTGTCAGTTCTTTTAGATGCCCTCCACCCATTATCGTACATAAGTTTATGTACTTTACTGTATTCAGAATTTGTTACGTTGGTTACCGCCCTAACCATACAATCACCATTACATTTAATGTCATTTTCTGTCTTCGGTTGTGTGTGTCTGAAAATCATAGTTGTAAGTTTTATAATACAAAGATACGAAATTTTTTTCAATCCACAAAAAAAGTTTTTACATTTGTGTAGAATTTTTATGATAGTCAACATATTTATAAGTAAAATATAGTTATGAAAATTAGAAAAGACGGAAAAGTTATAGAACTAACTGAAAATGAACTTAAAAAGATTGTAGATAATTCACCTAAAAATGTGGATGAGGGTATCATCTCATCATTTAAAGGGGTAGGTGGTATGTTTAAAGGTACTGGGTATAGTTATACTAAATACGCATACGAAATGGTTGGTAAACTTAAAGAACTTAACGAAGATATGGAAGGTGCGATAAGAGATCTGAATAGAATTTTAGATAAGTCTAATCGTTCTCAAATGGTAAACACTTCTTTTGATAGGTTATCAACACACATTAGTGACGCATTAGAGGCATTTAGAATATCGATAGATACTAATGACATCATAATAGAAGATTTAGAAAATTCTGTTTCTAATAATAGAAATCAAAGTAGGACTCAACAAAATCCTAATTCACAATTTAATAGTAACAACCCTTAATCTAAAATTTCGTAATAAAAATATAAATCATTACCGTCAATTCCTACATAGAGTTGGCGGTATTTTTTTTGTGAAAGAATTTCTTTCTTTTCTTTATCATCTATTTTAAATCTAACAATTTTACCGTTAACACCTTTAACTTTATCCCATCTAGAATTAGTATCTGAAGAGGGTTTAATGACAGAACCTTTAGTTTCTTTTATTTCTTCTCTTTTTTTTGGTGAAGAGTCTTTCGGTAAATTACTATCTACTTTTTTTCTCATAATAGGGCAAATATACAAAATTTTAATTTAAAAACCAATATTTATATAAAAATATCTTAGATGAACTGATTATGAATGGTGAAAGTGTAAATAGAGTATTATTAAATAAAATATTTAATATTTTAAAAAAAGATATATTGTTTGAGGATGGTAGAATAGTGTTTAACATTTACGATGATAGACAAGGTAAATTAACTATCCATAAAGGATCTGGAATAAATGTGGTGTTAAAAAATGGTGGTTATGTTAATGATTATTTAATGGAATATTTAATGTATCATTATGGACTAAATGAAGAAGAGTGTGAGATATTATGGCGTGAAATATCTTTATACCTAAAAAAAGAAAATTATGTCTATAATTTAGGTTCAGTTCTTTATGAAGATTTTATTGAGTATCAAGATGATCCTTATCGTGTTGAAGGTTATGATGGTAAGAGATATAATATGAGAAATTACGATTCTTTTAAAACATTTGTAAAGTATCATGCACACAGTTCACACGATGCACACAATGAAGAAACAATAGATTATTTATCTATGATGAATGAAGAAGATTATAGAGATGTTTATAATTATATAATAAACGTAATAGAACAAAATTTATAATGCCTACAACTAGATTATTTGCGTATAATACAGGATCACCAATATCTGGTACAACTCAGGTGGGTAGTATTGCTATAAGTGAATCTACATTGTTAAATTATTCACAAAATGCGGGTGGTGTTAGATGGTGGAATGGTCCGGATGAGGATTTGGGGTATGTTATCACACATACTACTCCTTCAGGAACTCAACCTAATCGAGATGGTGTAGCCGCATATATCGGTTTCTGGAGATCATCTTCTAAAACAGAAAATTCTTTAATTTCATTAACTAATAGTTTGTTTAGACAAAACTTCACTAGTGGTTCAGATTGTAAAACGTATTTAAATAATAATGGGTATTGGGTCAGTTGGCAGGTTTCGATTGATCCTGACGCACAAGCCTTTATTACTGCCGCAAGTATAACTAATCCAACACAACAAACTGCAGTAAATCAATTAGTTCTCGATTTAAAATCATATGGTATTTGGTCTAAATACTCAGCAATTTACCCATTTGTCGGTGGGAGTTCTTCTACTTGTAGTTATAACTTAAAAAACCCAAATAGAAACCAAATAACTTTTTATGGTGGTTGGACTTTCGACTCTAGTGGAATTACCTCAAGTGTAAATTCTTATGGAGATACTGAATTTTCTCCATTATCTGAGTTTAATTCAAACACAGATTATCAATATTCGATATATTTAAGAACACAAAGTAATACTGGAAACGACTTCCATACCTTCGATGTAACAGGTTGTGATGAGTTTGGATTTCTTGCAGATAATCATAATTTATATTTAAGCACTTCAAATGAACTTCAGTTTTATGATGCTGATGGGGGTTATTCCTCTCGGTATTATTCTTCAACTATTGCTAGTGGTTTATTCACCTTATCTAGAACAAACTCAACAAGTTATATTGCATATAGAAATGGGACGGAAATGACTTCGGTTGCGGGTCCTTTTACATATACTGGTTCAAGACCATCAGGTAATGTTGTAATTACTGGTGTAAATGATCCTTGTGTAGGTATATCTCCTACAGGGGCTATTAAAAATTACGCTTTTTGGGCTATGGGTAACGGATTAACTTCGACTGAATCATCTAATTTGTACACCGCAGTACAAGCGTTTCAAACAACATTAGGAAGACAAGTTTAATATTATGAAAAAGACAGATATAACAGAAAGTGAATGGTTAAATTATGTTGGGTTATTAACTCAATCCCAAAAAAATAATCTATTAGGGCAAAAATTAGATGACAATTGTTTTTTTAACCCATTTCAAGATTTGAACGATAATTGGGTATTAACAATACAAGAAATGAATTATTGTATTAATCCTAATTTTATGTGGGTTAAAAATTTAGATTTAATTCATTTTGAACTGAAACCGAAACCACAAACCCCTAATTTTAATAATTAAAAAAATGAAAAAATTAATTAAAAATATCTTAAATGAGAATTCGGAAGATAATGAAGATTTAGATTATACTAAAGATAATATTTTTCCTGAAAAATTTTATGAGAGAGTTTTTAAGTTATTAGATAAAAATCCAGAAAGGATGTTTAAAACTATCGAAGATTTACAATTTGGTGAGAACTTTGAAGGTGATTATAATCAATATCAGAAAGAATATAATATTACCTACAAATATTTGTCAGAATATGAAAATAGAACACCGTTTTATATCACATTTGAATATGATGGTAACACTTTATCTGAATTTTTTGAAGAAGATAGAGATTATGATATAAGAAATATGGTTCAAAGTTATTTTAATGGTGACTATGATTATGATTATGATTATGATTGTATGAATACAGATTCTTGGTTAATAGATAAAATTAACGAAAAAAATATCGAAACTCTAAAGGAAAAATATTTAAGAGATTTAGAAGGTGAGGAAAGTGAAGAAGGTTTTTATGATTTTATTCAATCCAACTATGATTCAGAAATAGGTTGTTCCGCATCTGAGGCACAATACAGTGCAGATGTAGAATATTTACATTCAGATTTTGAAAAAGGGGTATTAGACTACCTTTCCAACCTTAACGGAAAACTAGATGCGGATGAAAAGAGTTTCGGGTTAAAATTTGTTGGTAGTTTAGAGATAGGTGAATTGACAAATAGTGAATGGTTCCAAGATGTAGTAGAAGATGCGTTATATAGTTATTATCCTGACTTAATTGATATTTTTGCAGGAATTAAAGAAAAAGAACAGGATGGGCACGGTGGTGAATATAATTACTTTTTTCCCGATGACTTAATACGAATTAATACAGATAAACACTTTAGATATGGTGGGGCAGGTGATATTAACTGGGAATATTTCAACGAAATACTATCTGATAGATTAAATTATTAACATTAAAGTTATATTTATAATATATGAGAACAATAGATAAAATAAATAATATTAAGAAAGTTAATCTCCTTATGGAAATGAGAGATAGATTATTAAACGAAACTCCTCCATACCATCTCAATATGGATGAACCAGTTACTGCGCCAAAGGCTCAAAACGCATATTTAGAGGGAGATTCACCAGAATTAATAGGTAAAGAAGTTTGGTTTCACACAAATAGACACAATATTAAACACAATAAAAATGGTGCGTTTGGTGTTTATGGAAGAACTAAAAGTGGTAGAAAACATTCTACACCGGGGATTATCGGTTATACTAATGATATTCTATTAGGTGGTAATATAAACTTTGATATAAGTCTTGGATATCATAACATTATGAGAACAACAAAAGACGCTGGAGAGATGTCTAAAAGAGAACAGGTAGTTGGTGTAGGTGGTGTCGTACAAGATCTACCAGACGATCCAATTAACTTAAAAAATATGGCAGAGGAAATAAAATATAATCCGTTTTTATCTGATTACTTTTATACTTCCGATGGTGAAAATAAAGTATTAGGGGCAGAATTTGTTTACGCAGAATACCGTCCAGATGGTAGTTATTCATTACACGCAATAAACCCAATATTAGAACCATTTAAAATGGGGGAATATAATCCTTTTTAATATGACAAAATTTCAGGAGAGAATAATAAATTTGTTAAATAAAGATTATAATAAAAATACCTTAACTAAATTTAATTTTAATTCGTTTGGGGGTATTATGGATATCTGTAAAAATTATATATACGATGATTTAATTAATCGTTATAGTATTGATGAAAATAGTTCAGAATTTTATTTTATAGTGAGGAATTGGTCTAGACAAAATTATGGTGATGGTAAATACGCAATGCCTGGAGACACTATACGACTAATAAATATGCCTGATGATCCAAACCCTATTGAACCAGGTACAGTTGGTGTTGTTAAAGAAGTATCTTATGGCCCCGCGTTTAATGAAGATTATTTAACTGTAAATTGGGAAAATGGGAGAAGTTTAAAGTTGATTGTTGGTTTGGATGAGTTTGAAAGAATTAAAGATAGTGTAAAATGAAAAAACTAATTAAACATATATTAAAAGAAGAGGTTGACAATAAGGTTAAGAAATATCTTTCGGATCCGCGTTTAATGAAGATTATTTAACTGTAAATTGGGAAAATGGTAGAAGTTTAAAGTTGATTGTCGGTTTGGATGAGTTTGAGAGAATAAAAAATAGTGAAAAATGAAAAAACTAATTAAACATATATTAAAAGAGGAGGTTGATAATAAAGTAAAAAAATATCTTGACTATATTGTTAATACTTTATTAAAGGACATTTATCTAAAGGAAAATTCAGATGAAGTTAGGTTTGGTAGTGCGAGTGAACTTATGGATATGAATTTATTTAGTGAAGAAATAGATGAAATAACTCATAACCCTTTAGAATATGGTAAATTGGGGTTTGAATACAAGGTTTGGGATGAAGGGGACATTGAAGAAGAGGCGTATTTCTTTAGAACAGATTACCCAAATGATGTTTATAGTTATGATGAATTTTATTATGAAGTTATATATGATTGGTTACACGATTTAACTGATAAAGGGTTATTAATTTACGATGAGGATTCTGGTGATAATGGAGAATGGGTAGTACCATCAAAGTATTTAACTATTAAATTAAAATCTGACTTATCATTTAGTATACCACTTTATTATGACATCATTAAACAAAGTTATTTTATACCCGACATTTCAAGTACGAGTTTAAGAATTCAAATAATGACTCATTTAGATAAGATATATGGTGTTAATCATCCCTCTGAAATGTTTTACGTTATAGATAATTTTATAGAATCATTACCACAAAGATTAAAAGAGTTAAGGGTTAATTTTTTCATTAAAAACAATAGAATATTAAATAAAGTTATAAATAATATTAACGAAGGTATTGTCGAAGATTTTATTGAATTTGGTAAGGGTGAATTATCATTAGGTGACGATTTTAAAATAAATTTAACAGACAATACTGATAGTGTTGAGACTTTAGGTAATTATGATATTGACGGTAAAGTGATTACCGTAGTTAAAAAGAATAGGGCAATACCCGATATAATCAGATCAATTGCCCACGAAATGGTACACCATAATCAAAATGTTAGAGGTGATCTGAGAGGAAGAGGTGATGAAGGTGAAGAGGGTTCCCCTTGGGAAGATGAGGCTAATTCTAAGGCAGGTAGATTAGTTAGAAGGTTTGGGGATAAAAATCCCGAAATTTATGACTTATAGAACGTATTACCTATTGAGATATCGTTATCTTCACAAAATCCTACATTAACTTCTATATTACCGTCAGAAAATTCTGAAGGTTTAAGTATTGTTTCGTCATCGGGGTATGCGGTGATAATATCTACAATGGTATCTCCATTAACAAATATCATATCGATAGGAAAATTAACATTTTTCATCCAAAAACCACTACCAACGTAATCGTAATACATAGCACAGTTCTGACATAGGTTATCTCTATACATTAAACCAGTGAGTTTTTCCAATTCTGTGGTAGGTATCTCACAATCAATATTAACTTCTTCACCATTATTATTTGTAATGATTATCTCACATTTATTTTTAAATGGTGTACCTTCGGATATAATGTCTATAAATTTCATAATAATAAATAGTTGACAAATGGATAAATTAATACTATAATTACAATATAAAAAATAAATTTATGCCAAAAAGTAAGCACAGAAAAAATCAAAAAGAAAAATCTAAGGCTAGAACCCAAAGAATAAACGGTGAACAAAAAAGGTATCAGAAAGCGTTTCAAGAAGAATTTCTTAAGGAGATGCAATCTCTAAAAGATAGGGAATTAGGTATAGAGGAAGTACAAAAAACCGAAGGATAATCTTCGGTTTTATTTTTTACTGTGGTAAGATGAATGTTTATTAACTAAAATCACACTAGTTTTGTTGTTTTTATAATAAGTTATATAAGTAAACTCAACATAATCGTGAAAAATAATTTTAAACTTAATCTTCTTCCCCTTCTCATTAATTGTGATGTAGTATGTATCACCTTTATGTTTGATTTTACTTAAGTCATACATTCTAAACGATCCATTACAATCGTGTATATCTAATTGTTTAGTGGTAAAGTCAAAATAATAAAAGTAAGAACTGTTTCTTTCTGAGTATATAGTGTCTTTGGACAATTTCTCTACTTTTCTAAAACTAGTTCTACCCTTATTTTCCTCTACTTGAGGAAAATGAGATACAATGACAAACCCATCATTATTAATTGTGTTAACACCATCACTTATATACCACCCATCTTTTTTCCCAATAGAACACTGTGATTGTGAGTTAAAAGATAACATCATTAAAACGAATAACAAAATTAAATTTTTCATATCTGTTAATTTATATATCAAATGTACATAGAATTATTTAATCCACCAAATTTTTTATTATTTTTTTTGATATTTATAATAAAAATGATATGAAAATAAAGATTACTGAATCTCAACTGAGAAGAATAATCAATGAGGCGGGTGGTTATGATGATGAATATATGATGGGACAACACGCACAAAGTGTACAAGGACCTCTTTTACATTCATTCTCAGAAACAGTAGAAATATTATATAGTTTTATAGCCTTTAGTAAATCTGAAGACTTTACAAAACAAAATGCATTAAATTTCATTAGTAATTTCACAAGTAAGGCCGATGAGGACATTAAATTGATAAAAGATTTACTTCCTGAAATATATTTAGACAATGATTTTGTTGAAATGGTTAAAAAGTACGGATACTCTTTAAAAAAGTTGAATAACTACTTAAAATTACTATATTCCAACAACTCTACATTATCATTTGATATGACTAAGGATGAAGTTATAAATGCGATATATGAACAAATAGTAATGATGGAAGAATGTATAGAAGAAATGTCAACAATGTTTGGCGTCGTACATTCAAGATACAGATCCAGATTAGGATTTGAATAATAATAAAGTTTTAAAAATTAAAATTATGAATAACGAAGAAAAGGCAAGAATGTACCACACACTTTTATTGAGACACGATAAACTTGACGGATTAATCTCAGATATTAAATCAGAGGCAGCAGGTGTAGAATTAAATCTAGATCAAAAGAAACAGATTGAATCATTAGAATCTCAAAAACAAGTGTTGGTGAAACAAGCCATGTCATTGATGGGCGTATAAATGGTAACAAAAAGTAAAATAAGGAGAATTTTACAAGAATCTACCAAAGGTTTAATGGATAGATTTGCCGAAGGCGTGATTAAATTTAAGTATAAAGAAATTTATAACCATAATTTAGAACGTAATGGT
>Ga0181346_1000267_pt1 | contig 21798 bp, 32 predicted proteins | sample Su13VDMM15DN_FD_130100 | JGI IMG/M metagenome (GOLD analysis project Ga0181346, IMG submission 130100) | Freshwater viral communities from Lake Michigan, USA - Su13.VD.MM15.D.N | ecosystem: Environmental > Aquatic > Freshwater > Lake | place: USA: Michigan | collected 2013-07-15 | reverse complement strand
GGCATCAAGCTCGCGATCTGCCCCGGCGAGTTCGCGTTGTGCGCGGCCAGCGGCACGACGCCCGTCCCGAATAAAACGATCACGGTGGGCGATAAAGTCTACCCGCTGGGTCATGCGGTTTGCCCGGTGCTGGCCGGTCCCGCGATTGCCGACCTCAATCTGACGGGCGGCTCGTGCGCTAATCCGGGGCCGGGCAAAGTCTGGTCGTTGTTCTCGGCGGCTTACTCGTCGTACCCGCAGGCCCCTAGCTGGTCTGTCGCGCCCGCGAAGCCGCGCACGTTCGTCACGACGATGGCTCCCGGCGGCGGCATGTCGAACATGTGGTCGTTCCCCTGTGTCATCCGCCCCGGCTCGACAAACGGCGCGAAACTTGCTGACTGCTACGGGCCGATGAACGAGTCGCCCTCGGGCAACCCCGTCCCGCCGGGGACGAAGGTGATCACCGAGGCGGCTCCGGGCGTGGCTAATCCCGTCGGCGGAAATATCCCCTAACGCAGGAGAATGAGTTGAAAAACTCAATAGCGTTAATACTGATCCTCGTGCTGGCGGCCTGCCAGCCGTCGCCGCAGCCGACCGTCAATACGGCGGCGGCGCAGAAGATGGTGCTCGAAGCGGAGATCGCCTACGAGGCGGTCCTGACCGTCGCCGTCGCCTACAACAAGCGACCGCGCTGCACGGAGCCGCGCACGATCATCACCTGCTCCGATCCAACCATCGTCGCCAAGCTGCGCGCGGCGAACGACCAGATCACCAAGGCGCTGTTCGCCGCGATGAACGTCGCCGCGACCCCCGGCGTCACCGAGAGCGCGGTGGTGGCGGCCATCGCAGTCGCGACGCAAGGCATCCCCGTCCTGCAATCCATTCTTGAGTCAGCGAAGTAGGTAGATCATGGGAAGCATCGCAGTCCTGCTCGTGGAGGCCCTCCAGTTCCTGCCGGGGGCCATCAAGGCGGGCATGGATGTGGCGGAGATCGTCAGCCGCGCCCACGCCCTGATCAACACGCCCACGCCCGCTACCGCCGACGAACTGGCAGCGTTTGCCGACTTGCTGGCGGCGCAGCGCGTCCGCCTTGCCGATCTGACTCGGCAGCTTAACGCCGACCCGGCTTGACGGCTGCGGCCTTTCGCTCGCGGAAGGGGTTGTCCTTCTCCGCAGAGGCCGAGTGCCACGCCAGCGTCCCGTCCTTCGCAGGCTCGATGAGCGGCGACGATGTGTAGGGCGGCCTGACGATGCAGTAGGCCCACGGCTGGCGGACGTTCTTGTCGTTTCTCTCGACCAGCACCGCGCGGCGCGTGTAGTGCGTCGGATACCCCTCCAGAGCATCGAGGGCCGCGAGGCCTTGGGCATCGACACGCCAAAGCTCGCCGCGCACGCGGCCTAGGTACCGTTTGTAGCGCATCAGGTGCTCCGGGAGCATGTCCTCCTTGCGGTAGAGCTTGGGGAAGATGCCGCCGAAGAGCAGGTACTTGTTCGACGTCGTGGCATCGCCGCAGTACATCGCGGCGTGCGCTGTCAGCACGTCGTTGTTGTATTCGCCGCGCTTCAGCGAGCCGTAAACAAAAACCAGATAAGGCCGTTCGGTCTGTATGTTTTCCATTTCCGAAGAATACACTATCCTACCGTTTACACAACGACCTTATATCGTTGCGATTTCTCTTATTTTAACGTAACAAAGGCACATGACACATCTCACCAAGGCCCAACTCCTCGCCGCCGCCCCCGCGACGGCCCCCCGTACCGACGCCGAATCAGGCAAGCTCCTCGACACCTTCGAGTGGGTTCGGGCCATGCGGCCTTTGGGGATGCTGCCGGTGTTTGCCGTCCAAGGCACGCCGCACGGCGACGCCACGGAGGCCCGCCCCGAAGACGGGCGGCATCTGGTCGTGGTGTCTCGCGACATCGACATTGCCGTCACCCCCGCGCATTTTCTGCTTAACTCCCACACCAAGGACCGCCGCAGTCTGCTTGGCGTGGGTGTATGGAACGGGCACGACTTCCTGATTGCCGCCTCCCTGCCTGTCCAGCGGTGGCGGGGAGTTGCCACGCCGACACGCCGCCTCGCGGAGTTTACTGCCAGCGGCAACCGCGCCGTCCTGTGTGGCCGCCTGATGGATTGGCGGCCCTCCCCGGCCACCGTCCGGTCGTTTGTGGCGGACGTGGTCCCGCACGCCTACGAAAAAGGCCAGAATCTGCCCGCCAGTGACGTTCTGGCCGACGGCCTAGGCGGCAGCATGCTGGACGTCTGTTTTGGCCTGATGGGCAAGTTCAGGGCCGGAAACGTGCCCTCCGCCCGCCGGGGCCGCCGGAACGTGAAGGCGATGAAGCGGCCCGACGCCCTGTTCCGCGCTGCGAAGGCTGTCCTCGCCCGCGCCTGCGTGGTCGGCCAGCGGATGGGCACCGTCCCGCGGTCGGTGTCTCTGACTCCGTGAAGCCGTCGTTCAAGGACGAGAAGGCGGTCTGGGAATACATCAAGCCCCGACTGCGGGGGCGGATGTGGAGCCGCGTCGAGACCATCTGCCCCGACGGGATGTTCGATGCCCACGGCTTTGTTGGACAGAGTCAGATTTGGATGGAACTCAAGGTCGGAAAACCAACCATCAACGCTCTCCGTCCGAGTCAGCACAGCTTCCTGATCGAACTGGTGCGTCACGACCAGCCTGCGTGGACGTGCTTTGGTTACCGGGGCGAGGTACTGTTCTTCGCAGGTCTGAACTTCGACGCGGCGGTGGTTCCATCTTTCTATCGGCCCAGTACTGCTCGTAACTGATCATCGGATAGGCGGTCATAGCTACCCCCCTTGTCAGTCCCCTGCCACACCACGCAGCCAGTGACCGCGATGCCACGCCGCGCGCCGCGCTCGCGCCAGCCGCTCGATCCGGTCGAGGCACGACTCGACGTCGGCTACCGGCGCGTCGAATGCTTGGAAGCCGTCGAGCACGTCGGACAGGGTGACGCCGACGCCGCCGTCGATCATCGCGCGCAGACGACGACCGAAGTACTCGGTCTCCGTCTCACCTTCAAACTGGGTCATCTATTCCTCCCTCTGCATCAGCATGTTGGGGTTCTCCGTGATCGAACGTGCGAGGTCCCCCTTCGCTCGCAGGTTCTTGCGGATCAGCGCATCGACGGTGTCGGGCGCGCCGAGGTCCACATACAAGGTCGACTCCGTCTGGCCGATGCGGTGGATGCGGTCCTCTGATTGCCACCGCTGCTCGGAGTTGAAGCTGTTGGAATAGTACACCGCCATCGAGGCGCACTGAAGGCCGTCGATGCCCGTACCGGCGGCGGCAGGATTTCCGACAAAGTAGGTCGCGTCGCCTAACTTGAACCGAGTCAAAGCGATTTCCCGGTTGGCCTGCGTAGTGCTGCCGTCGTAGGTCACCGCGTTGTCGCCCAGTGCCTCCTTGATGTCCTTGATGTCCTGAGCGAAGCGCGCCCAAATGACGGCCTGCCCATCGTACTGCTCCAGAACCTCGACCAGCGTGCTGATGCGGTTGGACCTGATCGTGCGGGCGATGGACGGCTCGTCCTCGTTGTCTGACTCGGTGTAGACGCGACCGGAGAGAACCTGCTGGAGCCGGATGAGACGCACGGCGGCGTTCGCCGGGTTGGTGATGCGACGCGCCTGCAAGTCGGAGATCAACTGCTCTTCGAGCATGTAGTAGACGCTCTCCTGCTCCGGCGTCAGCGGCACCGGCACCACCTCGTACCGCTTCTCCGGCAGGCCCAGCACGTCCTTCGGGATCACGAACGACACCGGGGCGATCTTCCGTATCAACTCCTCGACGTTCTTGTATCCCACGATCTTCACCGCCCCGAAGGCGGCACCGCGATAGGCGGGCACCGTCACGCAGTAGCGCGCACGGAACGCCATGTAGTTGCTCATGCCGATGATGCTGGGGTCGAGGAAGTTGTACTGGCTGTAGAGGTCCTCCAGCCCGCGTGTCAGCGGCGTGCCGCTCAGGATGGCGCGCACGGCGGCCTTGTCCCGCAGCTTCAGGATCGCCTTGGTACGGGCGGCGCGCGGCGTCTTGATGCGCGACGACTCGTCCACCACCAGCATGCAGCGGCCCGACGCGAGGAACTCCAACGCGGCCTTGTATGCCTTGCCAGACTCGCTGCTGAACGACTCGACGTTGAACGTCAGGATGCGAAGCGCGCGAGGACCCGTCGCAGCCTTCACGGCGGGCGGCGTCTTGCGTGTCGGCTTCCACACTGCGGCGGCGCGCTTGCAGCCGTCGGGGAGGTGCGCGGGGATCGCGCTCTCGACCCACTGCCGCTGGACGCCATTGGGGGCGACGACCAGCACGCAGTCGATCTCGTCTCGCCGGAACTTGTCCGCCGCCACGTCAAGCGTCATCTTGGTCTTGCCCGTGCCCATCGCCACGGGGGCCAGCGCGATGTTGGTCATGTGTCGAGCGGCGGCGAACGTCGTTAGCTGGAACGGCATCGGTGCCATTTTGAACGGGAAGTCGCGCTCGTAGTCCCCCGGCTGGACGTTGCGGCGAAGCTCCTCGACGATCCGCATGGCGCGGGCTTCCAGCAGCCTGTTCTGCGGGTCCTCCCACCGCGACCCCGGCAGCGTCTCGTCGAGGTACGTCAGGTTGGCGGACGTCGAGCGAATGCCGTTCCAGTCGGCAGGCGCAGGCTCCGGGGCGTTCGCGTAGATGTCGCTGGCGCGAAGCCCCGGCAGCCCATAGATGCGCGTGACGGCGGTGCCAACGCGGATGGTGGCGTCGGTCACTTACCGCCACCGCGCCAGAGGATCGGTCGCCGAAGCGTCGGAGGCGTAGGAACCCGGAGGTCCGCCCGCGGGGTAGTTCGGTGCGGCAAGTAGGATGCAGGTACAGTACTGGATCGGGTTGGCGCTGCTCGCGTTGACGGTGGTGCAGGACCACTGGAGGCACTGCTGGGCGTGGGCGATGCTCGCCAGCCAGCAGAGGCCCAGCGTCACGGCGGCGGATACCGCCATGACGATCAGGGCGCGCTTGTGGGTGTAGTCGACCATTCTCTGACTCCTCGGGTTGGGGGTTGTGGATCAGGTGAAAGGCGGGGCTAGAAGCCCGCCCACCCGAAGCGCGTCACGCAGATCGGGCCGATGCCGCGGGCGACCGACGGCGGGTCGCTCAGGAAGCGGCCACAGCAGGCGCAGTTGCCGGTTGAGTGGCCGTGGTTGGCGGCGGCGGCAATCGGGTCGTGGGCGATGCTGCGGAGGTTCTCCAGCGTCGCCTTCTGCTGTTCGCCCGTCAGGGACGCCCAGCCACGGCCCGGCACGAAGCGGGTGCCGTCGAGACGTCCGATGTAGGTCGTGTTCTCGAACTTGACGTAGACGTTGCCGGGGTTGCGGCTGGACGAGCCTGCGAGGCTCAGGAGGAGGTCGCCGTAGCGCAGGCGGGGCTTGGTCAGGCCGTTGGCGACAGCCGCCGTGAAGGCCTGATTTATGCGGCTGCCGTCGATCTCGATGCGGGGGGCCGGGGCGGGCGGGGTGTAAGTGGAGACCGCCGTGGTGGCGGGCGACGGCGCGACCGTCGGGGGGTTGGCGGCGACCGACGCGCTGTTGACGGCGAGGCGGTCGTTGTCCCGCGCCATGCAGCGGCGGGCGGCCTCAAGCTGGCGCTCGGTCAGCGAGCCGAAGCGGAAGACGCCTTCCAGCAGGCTGGCGGCGAAGCCGAAGGAGAACGACTTGGCGCGGAGCCACTCGCAGACTTCCGGCTCCTGAGCGGCGAAGCGGCTGTAGTTGCTCTCGGCGCGGTCCTGAGAGTTGCGGGCGGGGGCGACACGGGCGAGGCGCTGATTGTGGTAGTAGCGGTTGGCGTACATGGTTTCGATCCTCATTGGGCTGTGGGCGACCTTGCCCTCCACAGTCTTCTACAGGAGGCCGGGGAGGGGGTCAATACTATTTTGTCGCTTTATTTAGAGGGTCCGCAGCCAGATCACTTTGCCGGGGACCACCACATGCTGCGCCTCTCCGGCAGCGACTGCCGCCCGAAGCTCCAGATGGAACGGGAAATTGATCTGGTGCAGGTTGCGGTCGGGGTACTTCTTGCCCTTCCACATCAGGTGCTTCCGCGTCGCCGTGACACCGTGGCGGACAAACCCCGTCGCCGCGTAGATCACCCCGGTGTGGCCGTGCGACGGATCGGCGTAGCTCAGGATGCGCCTGATCCCTTTCTTCCTGAGTGACCGCAGCATGACACCAAGCACGCGGCTCTCGCTGTTTCGCGGCAGTCGATCTTCGAGCACGAACCGCCGCAGTTCCAGCAGCGGCTCGCCCTTGTCGTACTTCCGCGAGACGTTGAACGCCCCCGGCTTGCCGAAGATCGCGCCGCCGACAACGATGCCGTGTTCCCTGACGGCGTAGCACACCGACGTCGTGACGCCGAAGATGCTGTGAGAGTAGTGGACGCGCTCCATCACCTCTTGGATGACGGAGACGTCGCACTCTTCAACTTGGAGCGGCGAGGTCGGACTCGAACCGCCTCCTCCCGGCAGGACCGGGCGCACTACCCTTGTGCTATCGCCGCGTGTGTTCATTATTTCAGGCTCCCCCAGTCAGGCCCGCATTTCACGTCGACCACCGACGGCACCAGAAGCTCGACCGCCGATTCCATGATCTCCACGATCTGACTCTTGGTCCGCTCGCCCTCGGCACCCAACGGGATCGACGCCTCGGCGGAGTCGTGGATCGAGATCATCACCGGGATGCCAGCCTCGCGCAGGCGTGCCAGCGCGACCTTGTTCTGCGTCGCGGCGGAGGACTGGATCAGCTTGTTCAAGGCCTTGTGGGACATCTCGACCTTCTTGTCGAAGCCGCGCTTGAACCGCATGCGACGACCACCGTAGCTCGTGACGTAGCCCAGTTCCTCGGCGCGCTTCTTCGCGGCGTTCTGGAGGCCCCTGATGTAGGGCACCGCGGCGGCGTGCCTGTCCAGCAGGGCCTGACCCTCGGCCCCGGCGATCTCCACCATGCGACCGTGCATCTCCTTCATGCGCGTCGGCAAGCCTAGCTGGTGACAGATTTTGGCACCCCCCGCGCCATACGCGATAGCCAGATTTATCGTTTTCGCAGGCCCGCGCTTGACGCCCATCAGCGCGGCGGTCTCGCCGTGCAGGTCGGTGCGGGGATCGTCGTTGAACCGCTGCACCATCGCCTCGGCACCGCGCAGCTTCATCAACGCGGCGTAGTGGACCGTCCAGCGCGGCTCTTGGCTCGAATAGTCGGCAGACAGCCACTGCTCGCCCTCCTCGGGCAAAAAGCACGAGCGGATCGCTGGACCAATCTCGGGATCGCGCGCCGGGATTTGCTGGAGGTTCGGATTGCTGCACGACAGCCTGCCGGTGATCGTGCCGAAGCCGTAGCCCTCGTCGTCGGTCCGCCTGAGCGTATGGAACTCGGCGTGGATGCGACCACGGTAGGCGTACTTGTGTATGAACCCGTCGAAGAACGTGTTGATGGATTTGTCGAGGTGCCGCGCCTGCGCGACGGCGGTCGACACTGGCGTGCCCAGCGCCTCAACAAACTCCTTGCGTAGTGCCTCCTTGCCTGTGGGCGTATGCTCGGCGACCAGCGCCGAGTTCTCGACGCGCAACGCTTGCAGGATCGCCACGTTGTCCCACGGCGTCACGTTGACGCCTGTGATGCGCGCAATGTCGGCGATGGCGGCGTCGCGCTGGACGATGAAGCCCTGCTTGATGCGCTCGGCCTTGTCTACGTCCACACGCACGCCGCGACGGCGCATGTCGACTGCCGCCATGCTGGCGCGACGCTCGATGCCGAGGATGTCCACGAGGCCCTCGGCCCTGATCATCGGCATCAGGTGATGATACAAGGCCAGAGTCAGAACGGCGTCGTCGATGGCGTAGGGTTCGACGATCCACGCCGGGAGCCTGTCCATGTTCGACATGGGATGCGGGATGCCGATGTCGCGCGATGCGGCGACCAGTGCGTCGCTGCCCTTGTGTTCCTTGAGGTAGTGGCGCGCAAGGTTGTCCAGCGAGTACGAAGAGCGATGCTCGTCAAGCAGCGTCGCCATGCCCTGCACGTCGATGGGCGGCTTGATCGGCACGATGCCCCAGCGCCCCAGCCAGCCGACGTCGTAGCTGCTGTTGGCCATGACAAACGTCACGTCTGGGTTCGCGGCCTGCTCACGAAGCCAGCGGCGGACAGTGTCGGCATCGACGTTGCCACTGCTGTGTTGGACCGGTAGGTAGAACGCGCCGCCCTCCCACGCGATGCTGACCCCACAGATGAAGCCTGCGCCGAGGTGTGCCCACGACGAGCCGACACCCTGTCCGATTCCGGGGTCCTTGGTCTCGAAGTCCAACGCGACAATGCCCGACAGAGTCGGAAGCTGCGCGAGGTCGAACGGCGTCCAGTCCGCGGGGAGCGCGTGGACCTTCGGTGGTGGGATGCCCAGCGCGAGGGCCAACTGATCGTTCATGCCTTCGCTCCTGCCAAGCGGCTTCGAGAGTTCGCTACATACTCCGAGTTTATTTCTATCAGAACAGCTTCTCTCCCCAAGTCGGAAGCAACCTTTCCGGTCGTTCCTGACCCGCCAAAAGGGTCCAACACGGTGCCCCTCGGAGGGCACCCCGCAGAGACGCAAGGGCGAACAAGCGCCTCGGAGAACGACGCAGAATGATCGGCCCGACCAATCGGTGGAAGCTGCCACACCGATCCCGTGGCGTAGGCCGGAAGCGCGCCCCGATCAAAATAATACCGCTTCGATTTAGAGAAGAGAAAAATCTGCTCATGTCGGTTTGGGAGTCTGTCCTTAGTTGGTTCAGGCTTACCAAACGACTTCGCCCAAATAATTTCTTGCCTCAAAAACCACCCGTCCCGGCGCATCGCAAACGCAAACAACCACGGCACTCCACACATGTCCTTCTCTTTTAGATCACCATCGTTGATCGATAGCTGCGTCAACCCGGCCTTTGTCGCTTCTGCCCAACTACACTCCTTGAATCCATTTAAAGATGGTTGATGGCTCGTCCCCCGGATGCGGCGGCGGTTATTGGTGGTGTCGCCTAAGTTTACCCACACCGTCCCATCCTCGCGTAGCGTGCGCCGCACTTCACGAAAGACGGTGACCATCCTCGTCACATATTCATTCGGACACGCTTCCCACCCAAGCTGACTCGCGTGACCATAGTCACGAACACGCCAGTAGGGTGGAGAAGTTACAACACAGTGGATCGATCCAGTGGGCAGTTTTGGCAGCACCGAAAGACAGTCCCCCTCAATGACACGGACGCTCATCCCTTCGCTCCTGTTGCTCATTGCTGCACCCTCTGCCACACGCCGTCGGTCTTCGCCCAATGCTCATGTCTTTGCTCCCGCCAAAATGTATTCCTTCCGTACCCACCCCAGCGTCTCGTCACCGCGCACATGCTCGGAGATGAAACGAGAGAATGCCCCGCACGACGTGCAGCGCCTGTACGTCGGGTCCTCGTCGGCCTGCTGCCATGTGTGCTCGCAGCCCTCGACCAGATGGTAATTGCGCCAGTGCCCCCTCACCTCATGCGCCCGCATGCGCGCGGCGACGGCGTGGTCGAGCTTGCGTTTTATGTAACGCACCGGGTCCTTGTCCCGGGGAAGGTGGATCGTGAGACGGCGATAAGACAGGAACGGCTTGTCCACTCCTCCAACCATACGACGTCCGGTCGGCTGCACTTCGTCGCTTACCTGAGTCGGAACCTCATTCAAAACAGACAGTAGGGTGACAATCCAGCGGAAGAGACCTATGTGAGACTCCATTGAGCCCATACATGCAGCGGCAATCTCCGCATTAGTGGCGGCCCTGAAAAAGGGCCGCAGTGCTGGGGTAGTTGTGACGTCTACCCGACCACGCAAAATGTCAGGCAGATATTCGCTCTCTTGTGTGTAGTCCCACAAGAGAGCCCCCGCGGTGTCCACGATTGCCCGGTCCTCCTCAGTGCTTAACCCCATAAGTTGGCCCCAAGCTCCACGAATTTGGTCGCCCGGATTCTGTAGATGGTATGTCACCGCGCCGGGGACATGTTCCAAGCTGTCCTTGTCTTTCCCACCCCGACCCGCGCCGACGACAGACCACAACGAGGGATCAGAACTGTTCCGCGTAAACAGCAGGCCACAACGCGTGCCATCGTCTGGGTTCAACAACGGCAGGTCAGCAATCTCGCGTGCCTCCTCCACAATCACCTTCGCATCGTACTCGACCCACATGGAGTCGAAGGGCAGAACCGCCGACGACAACCTCTCCACGAGCTTGTTGGCGGGTGTCTTGTAGGCGACTCGTAGTGTCTGCCTGACTAGGTCATTATCTAAAACGAACCGCTTCGTATGTCGCATCTTGACCGAGAAATCAAAAACTGCGCGGTCCATTTCCTTCCGCAAATTTGTCTTCGGCGCATTCCGGCTGAAGCGGTGAAATCCCTCCACCACTAAATCCGCCAGCGTCTGCTGTTGCGCGCTCATTGCTTTATCCTCCGCCACACACCACCGCTCTTCGACCAGTGCTCACCCGTCGAGGCGTTATGAAACGACGTCTGGCCGCCGACGGTGGTAAGCTGCTCGGCGATGCTGGGCTTGCTCTCGTTGCGCGCGAGGTAGTCGCCAATCGATTCGTCATGCGAGTACAGGCGCGGCTCGCGGTCGAGGTTGCGACCTGTCACGAGGCTCGTGCGGTTGCCGCTCTTCGGCGCGGCGTGGCGGCGCGGACGAGAGGCGTCTTCGTAGTCGCGTCCCCACGGCTCCCAGCGGTTGCCCTGCTCCTTCGGCTTGGGCAACGCGGCCTCGTCCTTGGTCGCCCGCTCCCGCGCACGGCGCAGGCGGCGGTCGGGGAAGCCCCAGTCGCGGAAGCCCGCGGTCAGCTTGGCGAAGTACTCGTCGCTCGGCGCGGCAGGCGTGGCGTCTCGCTTGATGTAGGTGAAGCACCGCACCGCGTTGCCGTCGACCTCGGGCGTCACGAGGTAGCGGTCGTAGCTGCGAGCGAGGCCTTCCTTCTTGTCGAGGCTCTCGATGTCGCTGGCCGTCAATTGGTAGACGCCGACCAACGTGTCGACGTTGTCATCAGCGATGATCGTCGCGACCTTGGCGAAGGCCAGACGCGCGCCGCGCAGGCGACCACGGTGGACGATCTCGGCCTGCGGGCAACGCTCGGCCATCTGCTGGAGCCAGAGGTTGGAGCCGTAGCCCGCGTAGGGGTAGCGGGCGGCGATGTGGGCGGCGGAGTGGTGGCTGACGTTGAGCCAGCGGACGGGGAGGGTGTCGGTCATGGGACGATCCTACAGCATGTGTCTTGATAAAGCGAGAGGATAGTGGTGGCCTAGGCCACCACCCTCCGTGCCAGCACCGCGCGGCGCTGGTCGATCCATGCCAGCGTCGTCTCGCTCAATCCTTGCTCCAGCGGGGCGGCCCGCAGGATCGCCTGCACGTCGATGTTGGTGCCCGCCGGGGCGGCACCCGGAGCGCGGCGAACGCGGCGCACCGTGGCAGGCAGCGTGAAGATGTCGGCGCGGTTGGTCGGCATGTAGTTGCGACCGACCACAATGTAGGCACCCTCGCCGTTGTGGTTGATTACCACGATGTTGGCACCGAGACGGCGCAGCGCGTGGGCCGTGACGCGGAGGCGCGTGTCGACCCAACCAAACGAGCGGGCGTCGGCCTGCGTGATGATGCCGTCCTGCTCCAGCGTCGTGATGAAGCGGTAGTTGTCCGTCCCAGCGCGCAGCGGCGGCACGGCGGCGGGGCGGGTCTCCTGCGTCGTCACCGAGGTCACCGTGGCGACACCCGTCGCCGCCTGCGGCGCGGGCTGGCGGATCAGGCGCACCGTCTCGGCAATAAATTCGCACAGGAACTTGTACCAGCCGATGATCTTGTCGGGGTTGACCGTGCCAGCAGCCTGACGGAACTCGATGCGGCGCTCGCTGCGCGACTTGTGGGCGTGCTCAAGATTGACGGCCACATACCGCTCGGTGTGCGTCCAGTATGCGGCGGTGTTCGGGTCCTGCGCGGCGGCCCAAATCTTGGTGAGGGCCGACGACGATGCAAACTGTGCGTAGATGTTCGAGCCGTCCCAGCGGCTGCGCGGCAGGAAGCTCTTGAGCGAGTCTTGCAGGAGGTTGTAGCGCCACGCGATTGCCGCGCACTCGCGGCGGCTCAGGTCCGAGGCGTCGAGGTGGACGTGCAGGCCGCACGAGCGGTTGACGCGGTAGCCGGTGTCCTCCAGAGCCGCAGCGACGGCGCGGACCAGCGCGATGCTGTGCTCGGTGCCGGGGAGCGTCGGGGAGACGATCTCCTGCGCGCCGGGGATCGAGAGCGAGCCGTCGGGCTTGACCTGCCAGACCGTGTAGTTCTGGCTGCTGTACGACGCGCGGGTCGCGGAGACACCGGGGATCGCGGAGAGGGCGGCGGCGGTCGCGTAGCCGTCGTTGCCGGTGTGGCCGCACTCGATTTCGATGCCGAATTTGCGAAGGGTGGTCATTTTCTGGTCCTCATTGGGTGGCCGGAACCGCTCCGGCCTCGATCTTGTACGCGAGTCGGAAACGACTGTCTAATCTATTTTGACGATTTCCCAAAGAATCTTTTCCTGCATATAGAGGTCGGGGGCCGGGGGGCCACTACATCTATCTTTACGATTTATGTGGACAGGCCATTGACCCCATGCGATAAGTGCCGCTCGCCACGGCCCCGGCGTCTGTCAAAATCGGGGCCACAACAGAGGAGCACAGATGGCCTATACCCGGACCACCTTCCCGGTCGAGATCAGCAAGCCGCAGGACGCGATTGCCTTGGGCATGCGGATCGCGCTGACCGACTACATACGCGCCGAGTTCCGGCGCAGCCTCGACGGCGGTGCCGTCGCGGGCGTCGACCGCCACACCGTGGCCCAACGCTTCGGCCTGCTCTACGCCCAAGCGGCGGCCTCCTACAGGCTCTGTAGGGCCGTCCCGGCGGCCATGGTCCAGTGGGCCTGCCACGTCGAGTTTAACGCTGGGGACGCAGAATACCCCACCGCGTTGCCGCGTAGCGTGGGGACCTTCAATCGGGACGTCGTGACCTGCCTCCCCGGCGGCACGGTCCTGATCCGCATGGGCGGCGTGAACCTCGTCGGCATCGCCGAGACGCCGATCAACGCCGCTGAGATCGCCGAGGTCCGCGTGTTTGCGGTCGACCGGAGCTTCTCGGCAGAGATCATCACCGGGCGGGCGGACAACGACAGCCGCATCCCGACGACGGTCCCGGCGGACTTCGAGCGGGAGGACGCGTGAGCGAGGCCCTTGCGAAGGGCGTAGCGGCGCTCGTCGCCGCAGACGCTGCGGTCACCGAGGCGGAGGAGGCTCTCTCCACCGCCAAGGTGACGCGGCGGGAATTGCAGGAGCAGGTCCTGCCTGCCCTGTTTGCCGCCGAGGGCGTCTCGGCGGTCGACATCACGGGCGGGGCTAGGGCGCTGCTCTCGACCGTCGCGACGGGGTCGCTGCCCAAGGACCCGGTCATCAGGGCACAGGCCATGGCATGGCTGATCGAGGAGGGCTACGCCGACCTCGTGAAGACCGAGGTGGTCGCGGCTTGGGGCCGAGGTCACCGAGACGAGGCGACGGCGCTGTACCAGCGCCTTCGCGGCGACAACACGGCCAGCGTGTCGATGGACGAGACCGTCGCACACAACACGCTGGGCGCTTTGGTGAAGGGCCGTCTCGCCGACGGTCTTCCGACTCCGACTGAAATGCTGGGCATCACGGTGATGCCTGTCGTCAAACTCACGAAGAAGGGAACACGCAATGAGTAAGCAGAAGACCGAAGCCGCCGCGCCGCCGACCGAGACCGAGGTCGTCGTCGCGGTCAACACGCTGCCCGCGAACAACGGCGTGGACGACGCCGCCCTTGCCTTGATGGCGGGCGACGCGCCCACGTCCGACTTCAAGGCGGGCGACACGCTGGTGCCGTACTTGCAGATCGTCCAGAGCACGTCGGCATACGTCAAGCGCGCCGACGCCTCGTTCATCGCCAACGCACGCGAGGGCGACATCATCGACACGCTGACACTGACGCTGCGACCCGAGGCGTTCGTGATCCCGGTGAAGTTCGACACGACCTACACCGAGTGGAAGCCCAATCAGGGCGGCATCGTCAAGCAGTGGGGCACTGACTCCAGCGGCTACGACCGCGCACGCGGCGACTACGGTGCGAAGACCACCGAGGCCGGGACGGAGATCGTCCCCTACGCCACCTACTACTGCTTGCTGCTCGACGACGACGGCGGCAGCCAGCCGGTGGTCCTGAGCCTGAAGGGCACCGAGTTCAAGAAGAGCCGTCGCTGGAACGGCCTGCTGTCGACCGAGATGCGTGCTCCCAACGGCGCACCGTTCATCCCGGCCTACTACGCTCGCGTGTTCAAGCTGACGACGGTGCCGGAGTCGAACGACCAAGGCTCGTGGAGCGGCTGGCGCATCGAGCCGCACTGCCTGACGCTCTCGCTGCCGGAGGGCCAGTACCTCTACAACAAGGCGAAGCTCTTCCGCGAGAGCATCGTCGCCGGGACGACGCGCGCCGCACCGGCTGCGTCGGAGTCGGAGCCGCGCACGGCGGCAGCGATTGACGGCGGTTCGGACATTCCTTTCTAGAGGCCTCCCCCGCCGCTGGAAAGGATAGACCCCATCGGGGTCGGGGCCGCGGTCTTCGGATCGCGGCCCTTTTCTTTGTCCTCGCTCAGGCGTATAAATCCGAGAGGATAAAAACCAAGGAGACGGCATGGCACTGAGATCATTCTACGTCTTGCATTCGGGCGTCGTCCCCCCCGCCGACATCAAAATTGACAACTGCTCGACTTTGCTGACGTTGGGAGACCTGTGGCAGGCGGCGCGCGTCAGCCGCCCTGCCCTGCTGTTCAGAGTCAGGGCGGAGGGAGACGCCGAGGATGTGCTGGCCTCCGGGGACCGCTACGAGTCGTGCGTCGGCATTGTCGATGCCGCCGTCCGCTGGCGGTCGGTGTTCGCGCTGCTCCGCATGAACATCATGTCGATCAGGCACCAGCCGCTTGCAGACATCTGCTCGAAGACCGCCGAGTATCTTGCCACGCGCCACCCCAGCAGCATCGGAGACAACGACCGACGCTCGGCGGCGCAGGCCATCGCGCAGGCTATCGAGGGCGCGACGGAACACGAGATTAAAGTCGCGGAAGGGTTGATGCAGCTTGTGTTTGTCGACAACGACAACGACGCCGCCGCGGTCGTGCCGATCTTGCGAGCATCGGTGGTCGGGCTAGAGTCAGACGAGGCCCTGCGCGACCGCGTGACGTCGGTTGAGACGCTGGCCAGCGCGGTGCTGTTGAGCGAAGCGGCGCAGCGTCTGGCGGAGCGTGCGCCTGTCTGGTTGTCTGAGCGTATGCCGGTGATACCGGAGAGCGACGAGAAGAAGTCGAAGTAGGTTTCTGACTCTATGTGGGGGGTGCCGATGATCTGGCAGTTGATCTACCCGGAACGCAAGACGGTCAGCAGTTCTGAATTGATGATCATGGGACGTCAGGCCTACGAGGAGGGCGACCTCCTCGTACAGCCGATCAACGCAACCGAGGCCGCCGACATGTTGTCGGCGGAGGGCATCATCACTCTGACTCGTCGAGCGCCGTCACCCGTTCGACGGTAGGGCGGCGCGGAACTTCCGCTCGCTCTACTAGGTCATCGCTCATGTGTTCTCCTTGGTGGGAATGTCGGCCAGCGGGAGGTCTTGCATCCGCGATACGATTGCCCGCAGCCGCTCGATCATGTGACTGCCCGCCTCGACTTGTCCCTTGTATGCCTCGCACCGTTCGCGCAGCCGCTCGATCTCGGTGGCTGCGGCATCCAGCAGCGTGCCGTATGCAGTCAGTTCCTCCGACACCTCAGTTGACGCGGCGGACCAGCGCAACTTCTCGATCAGGTCATCGCTCATGTGTTCTCCTTGAGTGCCGCGCGAGCGATAGAAAATACGGAACGGTCCCAATGCTTCGCAAGTTGCTCCAGCGCAGCCCGCAGCCGCTCGATCTCGGAGGCGGCTTTGAGATAAGCGCAGGCGACGACGCTAACGTCTTTCATAAATGCGTCTTTCTCTGGATCGGGCCAACGCCCGTTGATCTGCATCGCCTTCACAACCCGTCGCGCCGCTTCCATCGCTTCATCCAGCCCCGGAGGGAGGTCTTGCGCGTAGGTCATGTGTTTTTTAGTGCGAGGTTTTTTGATTGGCCGATCATCGGACAGGCCAACCCAATCTTCAGGAAGATCGCTCATGTGTTCTCCTTCAGTGCGCGGATAGCGGCGCTGGCGACCTTGGTGATGATCGCCAGAGTTTTCAGGTCAAACATGAGTATGCGTCTCCTGCTCTGACTCAGCTTCGCCGTCCGTTTCGGTTTCATCGACAACCGTCAACGCCTCCACGATTATTTGCGCTATGCGGTCAGAACTGGCGAGCAGATGCTGTTCTATCTGGATCGCCACCTCGAACACTTCCTCCAAGGAGTTGGGCCGTATGTTGCGACCCTCCAGCTTGTACTGCTGGTAGAGCACGCCATCCTGCACGGTGTTTATGGCGCAATACTTCATCGCCATCGTGAGCGCGATGGCCGCAATGGCGTGCGCTGGAGCGACAGGCGCGTGTGGCAGTGCTGCGGCAACTTGCTCTAGTTCGTTGGACTTGTCGTCGGTCACTGTGCTGTCTCCTGATCTGACTCGGGGTACGGCAACCGCGCGAGCAGGTTGTCGATGATGTCGATGGTCCAAGCGTTGAGGTCACGCGCGCCGGGGAACGGTTTCCAGCCGCGCTCGGCGTTCTTGCGGACCCCCGCCTCGTGGTTCGACTTGAGCCGACCCAAGGCGCGGAGCAGGACCTTGATCTCTTCCGGGTCGTTGGTCTCGAAGGTGGTCATGTTTGCTCTCCCCTTGGGGCGTTTCGGTCGATGGGCGGGTACATGGGTCGCTTGATCAAAACCTTGGCTTCCAGCCACGCATCCTCTGACTCCAGTTCGAGCAGCTTGTCGATCAGCACGAACCGGAGATGGTCGTGCTGGAACACGTCGGTGCGCGATCCAAAGTAGTCGATCTCGTGGTCGAGGAGGCCGCTGAACGCGGCCTCCAGCGCGATGGCGCGGCGCAACTCGATCATCACTCGTCCACCGCGTGGCTGACGGCGTCGTCCCAGCCAACGCCGGTCACCCATGCCTCGGCCCAGTCGTTCAGTCTGTCTTGCAGCGCCTTGTCCAGCGTTGCGCCGGTCAGCGTGGCGCTCACAAACTCGATCTCCGGGGGGTCCGCAGGCTCGCCACCGGAGGCGTAGCTGGGGCCGCGTGCAGGGCGTCCGGCGAGGTAGGTGTAGGCGATCTCGACGTCAACCTCTTCCTCGCCGAAAGGGAAGAAGGCGGTGAGGGTGTGGGTGGTTCTCATTGTCTGACTCCTCGTTGGGACTACCGGGAACCGCCCCGGCACCATCCTTATGAAGGATGCCGAAGCGGATGTCTAATCTATTTTGACGTTATTCGGAGACTACACCGGATTTCTGACTCTATGGGTCCGGGCGACCCTTGTTTCGAGTTCGATCTCGAAGGCCACCCGGCGGCCCACGGCCCGCTCCAGCGGGTCCCACAGTAGCTCGTCGTTCCGCCAGAGCGTCAGGGGCCTCGCCGTGGCCGCTTTCGCGAGCGTGGCTTGGTGTCGGCCACGCTCGTAGGCCAACTGCATCAGGCGGGGCCAGACTTCGTAGGCGGCCCGAAATCCGGCCTCCCTGACGACGTCGTTCCACCCCCCCGCGCGCGCTCGGGCATACCGGCACTCGGTCGGGGTCACGCCGATCCGGCGGAACCCGACCTCGCGGGAGTTAATGGGGAGGGGGACGGCCACCTCACGCCGCCGTCTTCTTGGCCGTCACCTTGACCGTGACCACCTCGGAGACCTTGGTGTGGGCGGTCAAGAACTGGACCGAGAGCTTCTCGCGGACGGCGTCAAGGTCGAGGCTCGACCGCTCGCTGGTGAACACCGTGGCGTCGTACAGGAGGCCCTCGTAGCGGCCATCGCCGACCGCCTTGAGTTGGGCCTGCAGGGCCTTGAGCTTGGCCTCCAGCGGGGCGATGGCGGCCTTCAGCGCGCCAATGGCGTCGACCGCGGCGGCAAGCTCGGCGGGGATGTAGTTGATGGTGGTCATTTGATCTCTCCTCGTTGGGTTTGAAGCGGGGTGCTTCTGACTCCTCGACCCCGCGCTCGGGTCCTAGCCGAGGCGGGGCGTTAGGGGTGGGGAGGGGGCCTCGGCCGACTCGCAGCCCTGCACAAAGCTCTCCAGCGTGCCGAGGTCGAAGTAGGTGTCGCGACCCCACGGGGTGACCAGCACGGTCACCGGCTCGCCCTTGGGGTAAGCGAAGCTCACGACGAGGTCCGTCTCCAACGAGAACCGGAGGGCGCTGACGCGGGCGGCGAGGGCGGCGGGAACATGGAGGGCGCTGGTGGTCATTTTGATTCTCTTCGGTGGGGGGTTGGCTAGAAAAAATTGGAGACGCGGACGCCGTAGACGGCGGCAAGGTGCTTGGCGGCGGCAAGGGCCTCACGCTTGGTCGAGAAGCCCTCCGCATCCCACTGGCCGTCGCCGATTATCTGGACAAGGTAGCGGCCCTCATAGAACTCCGGGGTAGAGACTTCAGCGATCAGGGCGGCGCGGGGGCCGATGGCGATGCAGTCGATGGTGGGGTTCTGGGTGGTCATTTTCTGATCCTCGGTGGGATGATTGTCGTTGCCTCACCAGTCTTCTACAGGAGGTGGAAGCGGGGCGCAAGACTATCTTGTCGCTTTTTTGAAAATAAATTAAATCACCACATCTGGTGCCTGCGGACAGGCCCGGACACCAGCGGATGAAAAACGACAAAGAGAAACCCCCGGCCACGAGGACCGGGGGCTTGCAGTTTCCCCTCGTCGGGGCGTAGGCTGCGTGCCGCTGCCAAGCAACACGGGAAAGAGGATAAGTGCCCTCCCTCCCGTGGTCAACATCCACTGGAAGGGGGATTTAATGTTGTATCTGTTGGTTTTCTGCCTCGCCGGGGCGGTCTTCGAGACTATCGACGGCGAGTGCCGTACCGTCCACGTCTACGCAGAGCGATCCGATTGTCGCGCCGCCGCAAACCGCGTGGCGTACTGGGCTGACAGGCATGCGGGCGAGGCTTTCTTCGCCTGCATCCGTGGCCCCGGTGCAGGGAAATGATCAACCGCGCCGACATCCAGACGTACTGCGAGGTCGTGTTCGCCAATCCGTCCCCCGGCTCGTTCATCGCGCTGCGGGGATTGCCCGAGACAGGCAAGCAGGGCAGGCCGGTGCTGGGGTGGATCGACCCCACAAGGCAGCGGGTCGTCTTGGCTGTGCAGGACTTCGTCGAGAAGTGCAACGAGGAGGGCCTCGCCGCCTACTGCCTGCCGGGGTTCGTGAGCCGCCACGGTGGCGCGTCGAACGAGGACGTGTGTGGGTTCAACACGGTGTGCGCCGACTTCGATACCGGCAACATTGCCGAGAACGTACTTCACGCCTCCGAGGTGTTAGGCGACCCGACGATGATCGTCAACTCCGGCGGCACGACCGCGACGGGGCAGAGCAAGCGCCACGTCTACTGGACCGTGGCCGGGGAGGGCCGCACGGTGGAGCGGATGGTGGCGTTGCGTGCCGCCATCGCCGCGTGCTTCGGTGGCGACATGTCGTTCGCGAGGCCGATGCAGATCATCCGCATTGCAGGCTCAGTGCATCGCAAGGGCGAACCCAAGGAGGTGAGCATCGCCTACAGCGACGCAGCCGCAACCATCAACCTCGCACAGGCCGAGGTCCGCATGCGCGCTCTCGCACCGCCGCCACGCGAGGGTGGGGCCGTGTCGTCGGGAGATAATGCGCTGGGCTTCGCCCGGAAGGTGTCGCTCGACGAACTGCCCATGATGAACGTCGGGCATGGCAACACTTCGATCTCGCGGTTCGAGGCGTTGACCAGATATGCAGGCTCGCTGATCTCGCAGATACACGACATCACCAACGCGGAGCAGGTCGAGCGCGAGTTCATCAACTACGCCGCGTGGTGCAGGACGAAGATCGAGAACGTCGAGCGCGACTACAACCTGCGACAGCACTGGTATCGTCTCGTTTCTCGTGAGAAGTCCAAGCGCGCGTGGCGTGCCCAGCAGCCACGACGCAAGCCTCGCCCCGGCCCCCGCTTCTAGATCAATCACACAAGGAGAACAGCAGTGGACAAGATCATCCCCATCGGAAAACACAAGGGAAAGTCTATCGAGGAAGTCCGCCTTATCGAGCCGCAGTACCTTGATTGGCTCGCCGCGCAGGACTGGTTCAACAAGAAGTACGCCGACCTGATTGAGGCCATCCGAGGTGGTGGCCAGCCCTCCTTCACGCCAGAGCACAACGCCCTGCAAGCGCGGTTCCTCGACCCGCAGTTCGCGGTGGCTGCCACTGCGGTGTGCTGGCGCGATTCCTTTTACAAGAGCATATGCGATTCCCGGATCGATGATGTTTACCGCGATCACTTCTACAATAAAGTGTATGACACCGCGCCATACACGCACCGAAATGCTGTTATGACGTGGCGCAAGGACGAGATGAACTCCCGAGAGGCGTTTCTGGCGGGCTCCTTTGAAAAACAGGACGACGAGGCAGGCCCCGGAACCACATGGGAAGCCGTGGCCGAAATCACCAACGTGACGTTCGAGCAAGTCACCGACGTTGTTGTCACGCTGCCGTTTTTCCACTCCCTACTCGGCATTGAAGTGAAGCCTTCTGTAGGAGACGACTACCCGGCCATCATCCGGCAGATCAAGGCCGCGAAAAAGAACCTGAACTTCATCCTCCTCTTCTACGACAAGTACACCGGGGCAGGCGTAGACGAGGCGACGATGCGGAAGATCGTCAGGGCCTCCGGTATTCCCACTGCCACGCTGGCCGAGACGCTGGCCGCAATGAAGAAGATGTTCGCCGTCGTGACATTCGAGGAACTGGAAGCACTGCGCCAAGAACTGCCTGTCGTTGAACTCCCACTGGAGGATCGTGATGCCTGAGCAGGAAGGCGTCGTCACACTCCAGACGCGGCTGCAACGCGCCGCCGACGAGTACTTCCTGCATCCAGACCGGCTCACCCTCGCCGCCAACAATCCCTACATCAGGGAACTGGCGGGGCTGGTGGCCGACGACACTGTCCTCAACATGTTCAAGGCGGCGCTGACCCCACACACTGCCGCGCTGTCGGTCTCGGCCAAGTCCGCGCTCACCGCCGACCTGCGCTCGCTCCACACCGCGCTCAAGCTCGCGTGGCGCGAGGCACGCCGCAGGGCGCGCGGCCAGAGCCGGGACGAGACCACCGCCGCGTCGGGCGGGGCCACGCAGAACCGCGTCATGCCGTTCGGGATGACCGAGAACGCCGCCAAGCTGGAGGTCGTCCTGCCGCCGACGATTGACGACAACAACAACATCGTCTTCCGCATCCTCCGCTCGTCGCATGAGAAGGGCACGCAGATACTCTCCAACGGCGTCAACCTGATGGCAAACATGCTGTCGTCGGAACACATCGGCGAGGCCCCCGCATACCGATTGCAGAACGCAGGCAGGGCGCTCGTCGTCAACATGCTGTTGAGCGAGTGTTCGTTCTTCCGAGATACAGGCGACGGCAACTCCGCCGCGACGATGCCGCCGTCCGACGTCCTCGTCGTCATACACGAGGCCCTCGTGGCGCAGGCACCGCGCCTCAAGTCGAGGACCGCGGTGCCGTGGCTCAAGGGGTCGACCATCGTTATGACGCACGGCTACGACCGCCAGAGCGGCGT
>Ga0181346_1000264_pt1 | contig 21860 bp, 22 predicted proteins | sample Su13VDMM15DN_FD_130100 | JGI IMG/M metagenome (GOLD analysis project Ga0181346, IMG submission 130100) | Freshwater viral communities from Lake Michigan, USA - Su13.VD.MM15.D.N | ecosystem: Environmental > Aquatic > Freshwater > Lake | place: USA: Michigan | collected 2013-07-15 | reverse complement strand
TTGAAGTTACCTTTGATATCGATGCTAACGGTATCATTAGTGTTTCTGCTAAGGACAAAGGAACAGGTAAAGAGCAGAACATCAAGATTGAAGCTGGCAACAAGCTATCAGAGGATGAAATCCAAAAGATGAAGGACGACGCTTTAGCTAACGAGAAAGCAGACAAGGAAAGACTTAAGTTATCTCAGGCTAAAAATGAGTTGGATGGTTTAATCTTCCAAGCTGAAAAAATGGTTAAAGACTTTGAAGAAAAGACATCTGAGGAGGAAAGAGCTAAGATTAATTCTATGATCGAGTCCGCTAAGGAGACCACAAAAGGTGAGGATGTTGAAAGTATGCAGTCCATCACCAAGGATCTAGTTGAGACACTCCAAGAAATCTCCACTAAAGTTTATGCACAAGAGCAAGATAACTCCGGAGAACAGGGTGAAACAACTAGCTCAACAAGCACAGAAGCTGAAGAGGTTGAATTTGAAGAGGTTAAAGGATAACCCAATATTATCCTAGAAAAAGCCGGGTAACCGGCTTTTTTTGTGCGGGTGTGTTTCTTATATTTGCTACATGGCTAGAGAGATATTAATACAGGAGGAGTATCTGGACAACCCATGGAGAATGATGATCTGTTGTATATGTCTAAACCAGACAAACAATAAACAGGTAAGACCAATACTGGAATCCCTATTTTCCATAATACCCGATCCCGACTCTGCTATTTCCTGCGAGAGCGAAAGAATTTCGGAATGCCTAAAGTCTACTGGATTCCAAAACGTAAAAGCAGATAGAATAAAAAAGATGAGTCAAAAGTGGATAGATGGGTTCAATGACCCTTCAGAGTTACCAGGAATAGGTAAATATGGTCAGGACTCCTGGGATATCTTTATAAATGGAAACACGGGAAGAGAAACATCAGATAAAAAATTAAGAATTTATCTTTCCGATATTTCAGGGATCTAATAAAAACTTATAATTTTACTTTTTGTCCTTTGTGTTCTTCGACAAAAAGTTTTCCTTTATGTGACCTGCTATATCAACTCCGCTTCTTTTAGATTCCTTAAGGAACTTATCAAAATTCTCCGATTTACCACACTCATCCAGAAACTCACAGAAGTATGAGCTTTCGTACATTGGGTCTAGTACCTGGGGGAGAGGCTGGTGAGCTGATTGGTAATTTCTAGAATTAACCCTGGTAGCGTATGCATCACCCGGAACCTGAACAGTTCCAGGATCAAAATCTTCGTTTAGAAAATCGGTAATAGACTTTATGTTTTTCATTACGATGTAAGTTTTGTTGGATTTATATATCTGCGGAAAATTAAGTAAAAAAGAACGGGGATATTGGAAATAAATCGAATAACTTCAATACAATACTAACAAATCCGATAACACATGATAGTAGATATAGAAAATAAAGGAACGTATCTGAATGTGTCTCATTTCAGTGATGAAGGTGATTTAGTTTTTTTGAACATTCCCATTCCAGAGGAGGAGAGATTTGTTTGGTCCAAGTGTTACCCTAATGACAGAAAAAAAGACCCAGAATGGAAAGACTGGACAGGCGCACCAGTTAAAAAGGCTCCTTCTGAGAGATACGATAAGTATAGAATGGCTCAAATGCTGGAAGAGTCAGATCGCAACATAACATCACCGCTTTGGGAGTATCAAACACCAAAGAAATACTTTCTCGATATCGAGGTTGAGATCACGGATGAGATGGCTGATGCGTTAGATACCGAGAACACAAAGAATAGGGTTTTATCAATCGGTATTGCAACGGATAAGTGTAAGCTTATTGTTTTAGGACTAGACCCTCTAACTCAGGAGCAACAAGTTTCCATTCACAATAAGCTGAATAGCTACTTTGAAAAAACCGGTGACGAGTGGAGCTTTAAATACAAGCAATTTGAAAGCGAGTATGATATGCTGTATACTTTCTTTAAGGACATAGGCTCGAAGATGCCTTTCATTACAGGGTGGAACTGGCTAGGGTATGACTGGCCATATCTGATAAACCGTGCAAAGAAGCTAGGAATAGATCCCAAGATGATATCCCCATCCCGTACTCTAATAGGAAAGCATCAGTTGCCCCAACACATACTAATGGTCGATTATTTGGATATCTATAAGAAATGGGATAGAGTTATTAAAATCAAGGAAAGCAATAGGTTAGATTATGTTGCTGAAAAAGCTATAGGACTCAAGAAGATCTCATATAACGGAACCCTCCGTGATTTATACCAATCTAATTTCGAAGACTTTATCTACTATAACGCAGTCGATTGTGCTCTTGTCCATTATATAGATCAGAAGCTAAAGACCTTACAGACTTTCTTTAAGATAGCATTGGTAACAGGCGTAGAGATCAATAGAGCACTTTCCCCAGTTTGGTCAACAGAGAGCATGATGCTCAGAAAGTTCTTAGAAAGAAAACAGGTATTTGTTAACGAGAGGAAAGAAGAGCAGGCAGTTAAATTTGCAGGTGGATATGTTAAGGAGCCAATAGCGGGATTGCACGAATGGATAGCTTGTTATGACTTTGCCTCCCTGTACCCAAATACAATTGTTCAATGGGGTATATCCCCTGAGGTCTATAAAGGGAAGAGCATATTAACTCCGAAGGAAAGTTGGGTTAAGACCTCATCCGGAGCATACTTCGGAGGAGAAGATGAAGAGCCTATATTAAGGGGCATAGTTAGTGACCTTTATGCAAAAAGAAAAGCTACAAAGAACAAAATGTTAGCTCTACAGATCGAAATCGATAGGCTTGAAAAATTAATAAAAAAAGAATCAGAAAATTCCTCCAAATAAGGGGACCAAGGCTAGCCAGGGTGATATATAAAAAACCCCGGTGGGAGTCAAACCTTAATTTAAACTATTAAAAACCAAGAAAATGGCTAACACAGACAACAAATGTGCTGATCTAGAAGTTCAGGACTATTACAAAGGAACAGAGGACACACTGGGACTAATTTACAACAAACAGAAGGAGCTTCAGGCTAGATATGGGTTCGATTTCACCGATTGGACACTAAAGCAAATTGCTGATTTTTGGATGGTGAACAAACACGCTCTAGCCGACGAACTTAATGAGATGTTCGATGCACTCGGTGGTGTTAATGATGGTATAGGCTCTGCCGCATGGAAATATTGGAAAAAAGACAATGCTAAAGCCGCAGACATGAAAATTTCAGACTTATCGGAATCTGATAAATTAGAGCTTTATTACGAGTGGATCGACGGTCTCCACTTCTTTATGAATTTTGGTATTTCCATGGGAATGACAAGCGAGGATATCGTGAATCTCTATATGGCAAAGCAAAAAGAAAATCACGACCGTCAAAATAGAGGTTATTAAAAAAAATTAATTTAATGGAAAATTCAGTATATTCCTATGGGGAAAAGATCCTCCAGGAGAACCCAAATAGGTTCGTTATATTCCCTATAGAGCATCCAGATTTATGGGATCTTTATAAAAAGCAGCAGGCTTGCATATGGACTGCGGAAGAGATAGACCTGTCCCAGGATTTAAACGACTGGAGAAACGTTCTTAATGAAGATGAGAAATATTTCGTTAAGAATATCTTAGCTTTCTTCGCTGCCTCTGATGGAATAGTGAATGAAAATCTAGCGGAGAACTTCGTTAAAGAGGTTCAATATTCTGAAGCCAAGTTCTTCTATGGGTTTCAGATCATGATGGAGAATATCCATAGCGAGACTTACTCTTTGCTGATCGATACCTATATACAGGAGCAGGAAGAAAAAAATATGCTTTTCAAAGCTATTGATACAATCCCAGCTGTTAAGAAAAAAGCAGAATGGGCTCTAAAGTGGATCGATTCCCCTCATTTCCAGGAGAGACTTATTGCTTTTGCAGCTGTGGAAGGAATTTTCTTCTCTGGGTCATTCTGCTCGATCTTCTGGCTAAAGAAAAGAGGGTTAATGCCAGGTCTTTCATTCTCTAACGAGTTAATCTCAAGAGACGAGGGAATGCATTGTGATTTTGCTGTACATTTGCACAACAATCACATCATCAATAAGGTTTCTCCAGATAGAATAAAAGAAATTCTCACCAGCGCTTTGGAAATTGAGAAGGAGTTCATAACAGAGTCACTTCCAGTTAGACTAATTGGTATGAACTCTGAATTGATGATCCAGTATCTTGAATTTGTGACAGATAGACTATTAGTAGACCTTGGATGCTCAAGAGTTTATAATTCTGAAAATCCATTCGATTTCATGGCTAATATAGCATTACAAGGAAAGACGAACTTTTTTGAAAAAAGGGTGGGTGAGTATCAGAAAGCAGGTATCATGAATAAAAGCGAGGACGATCCATTTGGGTTTGATACAGATTTCTAAAAATAAGTTAAATAAAATATGCAAGTAATTAAGAGAGACGGTTCTAAAGAACCAGTGAGATTTGAGAAAGTTTCTAATAGAATTAGAAAGATGACCTATGGTCTAAACCAAGACCTAGTTGACCCTGTGGGTATTTCACAGAAGGTGATCGCGGGGATCTATGATGGTATATCCACGCAAGAGTTGGATACGCTAGCCGCTGAGACAGCTGCTTCCATGATACCAAAACATCCTGACCATTCCATTCTAGCTTCTAGAATTGCAGTTTCTAGACTGCACAAAACAACAAAGAAGAAGTTCTCAGACACTATAGATACTCTTTATAATTACATAGATCCTGTTACTAATAAACCAGCTGGGATGATTAGTGAAAAGACCTATCAGGTTGTAATGCAGAATAAAAACAAGCTGGATAGCGCAATACTACATGAGAGAGATTTTGATTTTGAGTATTTTGGATTTAAGACTCTTGAGAGAAGCTATCTATTGAAAACAAATGGTGAGGTAGCAGAAACACCGCAGCACATGTATATGCGTGTTGCCGCTGGTATATGGGGAGATGATATGAAGAACGTTATTAAAACTTACGAGCTTCTTTCGAACCATATGATGACCCACGCAACGCCAACCCTGTTTAATTCAGGTACTAAGAAACCTCAGCTTTCGTCTTGCTTTCTTCTAATGATGGACGATGATTCAATTCCTGGTATTTACAAGACATTATCAGATGTTGCTGTTATCTCACAGAACGCTGGAGGTATCGGATTGGCTATTCATAACGTCAGAAGCACAGGTTCTTATATCAAAGGCACAAATGGTAATTCCAACGGTATTATACCAATGCTAAGAGTTTTCAATGAGACTGCGAGGTACGTTGATCAGTGTTTTATTGGTGAGACCCTAATTAGAGTTAGTGGAGGTGATAAAAAGATAGAAGAGATCGAAGCGGGTGATCTAGTACTTTCTTCCGATGGCGAATATCATTTGGTTGAAGAAAAGATAGTCACAAGATTATCAGATAAAATAATGGTCGAAATAGAAACAGATGGTGGTAAAAATATAGTTACCGAGGACCATTTATTTCTATGCATTAAGGGTGGAAATCTCATAGAAAATATAGAGATTAAATTCGAATCTGGAACCATAAATCCAGAATGGATAGAGGCAAAAAATATTACCGGCGAGGATATTTTGCTAAGCTTTTAATATAAAAACTCCGCCCTGGTCTGATATATAAATTAAAAATATTCAATGACTACGGAAGAAGACAAATCTGGAAAATTCAGAAAATATTCGTACATGTCCTCGCATTATCCGGATAAGACTTTAAATATCATAGAGTGGTCTAAAGAGATGGGATTCTATGGGTTACCGTACGAAGAAATTTCCTATTTGTATGAGAATGGATTGCACGAAGTACCTAGAGATAAATTAGGATTTAAGAAATTTAGAGGATCCTATAAAAAATATAACAGCAAAGGCGAATATAAAGAATTGAGCGATAAATTTCTTGTAGATACACTGGATAAATTTAAACAATCACTTACTGAGGATAGTTTAGAAAAACAAAAAAAATGTGGTTCAGTTACACAGATGCTAATGGAGAATTATATTCTAATTGAGGAGTTAAAAAACAGATACAGTAATTTCTCAGATAAAAGGATAATGATCCATATGTTTTTGAATGATGTGGTGGACCATCCTAAATGCGAAGTTTGCGGAAAACCAGCTAAAGAAAGATTAACAAACAAAGGATTTAGAAAAACATGTTCCAACATATGTAGAAGAAAAAAAGAACAATCCTACAAATCCTATACTATTTCACATGAAGGTGAATTGATAAGAGTACAGGGATATGAAAGATTTGTTATACCCGAATTTTTAAAAAAATACAAAAGAAGTGATTTAAAAATAGGATTTGAGGAGAATGATCCAATTGTGTATTTTTTTAAGGGGATTGAAAGGGAGTACTATCCTGACCTCTATATAGTTCCAGAAAATAGAATAGTGGAAGTTAAATCGGATTATAGTTTAAGACTGGATTATGAAAAGAACATAGCTAAAAAAGAGTCTTGCGTATTTAAGGGATTCAAATTTGAATTTCATATATGGGATGAAAAAAATAAAAAAAGTGAGATAATATAAAATGAAAATGGGAAAAATTAAAAATGTCTTTTTGCATCATCCTGAGATCGATGGGGAAATAAGAGAGGAATCAGTTAGCCTTTCTTTAGAAAAATTAAAATTTAATAGAGTAAAGGGAGTTAAAAAAGCTGAGATAGCAGATTCTAATCTATATGATCTGAGAGTTAAGGATGTACCAAATTATTCTACTGATATCTCAATAGTGCATAACGGGGGCGGCCGCAGAAAAGGATCCTTCGCTATCTATATTGAACCTTGGCATGCTGACATCGAGGATTTCTTAGATCTTAGAAAGAATACTGGTAAGGAAGAAAGAAGAGCTCGTGATCTTTTCTTGGCTCTTTGGACGCCTGATCTCTTCATGAAGAGAGTGAAAGAAAACGGTGAATGGTCACTGTTCTCACCATCTGATGTGGAAGGGATTTGGGAATTGTACGGGGATGCCTTCGACCAAGCTTATATTGCTGCTGAGGAAGCTGGAAAGGCTAGAAAAACAGTCAAAGCAAGAGATCTTTGGGCGAAGATAATAGAGTCACAAATCGAGACCGGAACTCCTTATATCCTATACAAGGACCACGCGAATAAAAAATCTAACCAGAAGAATATCGGCACAATCAAGAGTTCTAACTTATGTACCGAGATTATGGAGGTTACTTCTAAGGAGGAACAAGCTGTTTGTAACCTTGCATCCATTCCAGTTAACAAGTTCTTAAAGTCGACCGACGCTAGAACAACGAAGTTAATAAGAGGCAAGTGTGACGTTGATCATGATGAGCTTTATAAGGTGGCTTATCAGACAACACTTAATCTAAATCAGGTTATTGATGTTAACTACTATCCAACAGAGGAAACCAAGAGATCCAATACGAAGCACAGACCAATCGGAATAGGTATCCAGGGATTGGCAGATTTATATGCTATCATGGGTATCGGATTCACGTCGGAAGAAGCCAGAAAGATAAACTCTGATATTTTTGAGACAATCTATTTTGCATCATGCACAGCTTCTAAAGATCTAGCAAAAGCTAATGGTGCATACGAATCATTTGAGGGCTCACCGATTAGCAAAGGAGAATTCCAGTTCAATATGTGGGGTTTCAATGATGATGATCTTTCAGGGAGATGGGATTGGGGTAAATTGAGAAAGGATGTTATAAAACACGGTGTTAGAAACTCTTTACTCCTGGCACCCATGCCTACAGCTTCTACAGCTCAGATAATGGGGAACAATGAGGCATTTGAGCCGTTCACATCTAATATCTACACCAGAAGAACACTATCCGGTGAATTTGTAGTTGTTAATAAGCATCTTGTAAAAGATCTTATAAATCTGGACCTCTGGGGAGAGGATATGAAGAATATGATTATAATCAACAAGGGATCTGTACAGAACATTCCTAGCATCCCAGATGATATCAAGGAGGTTTATAAAACGGTGTGGGAGATTAAGCAAAAAGATTTATTGGACATGTCAGCAGACAGAGGAAGATTTATCTGTCAATCACAGTCTATGAATTTATTCATCGAGGGTGTGAATGCTGCTAAATTGACAGCTGCTCACTTCCATAGTTGGGAGATTGGGTTAAAGACCGGTATGTACTATTTAAGAACTAAATCAGCAGCTGATGCTCTTTCAGGGCTAGGAGTTGATCTATCTAAATATAAGACACAAAAGACAGAAGAGGTTAAACCAGTTCAAGCTGAGCCGGCTAAACAAATTGAGGTTACTAAAGTGGCAACTTCTCTGCCTCCAGAGATCACAGCCAATTCACAGGAGTTAGCTGACCTGGCTGCTAAATTAACTTCTGACATAGTCTGTAGTCTTGATAGCGGGCCAGACGAATGTATTGCTTGCGGATCTTAATTAAGAATAGATAAATAGTATATGAATTCTAGTATTAAAAGATTTTCCGATTTTGTAAACGAAAGGGAGCTTCCTGATAAGCAGGGGAAAATAATAGTTCTACTTGGCCCTCCTGGATCAGGGAAAGGTACTCTAGCAAAGGGACTAATAAAGGACTATGATTTCCAGCACATCTCAACAGGGGATCTAATTAGAAACTCCGACGACAAGGAACTGAAGAAAATCATAGCAAATGGAAAGATGATTCCAGATGATAAGATGCTTGAGATACTAAAGGAAAAAGTTAAGGAACTTGATTTAGAAAAAAATATAGCATTTGACGGATTCCCTAGGAATATAGAGCAATCTAAGATGCTAGATAAAATGCTAGGTAAGCTAGGTCTTGGTTTAAATTATGCTATTTTTCTAGACCTTCCTAGAGAAGAAGCAATCGATAGATTAAAGAAAAGAGCTAAAGAAGAGGGAAGGAAGGACGATGCTAGTTTTGAAACAATTAACAAGAGATTTGATGAATATCTTGAAAAGACTTTACCTCTGGTAGAGCTTTACACTAAAAACAGGAAAGTTAAGAAAATAGGATCGTCTGAAGGGAAAGACGTGGTTTTGTCTAATGTTGTTGATGCTTTGGGTTTGAAAAAGTCCAAGGAGCAAAATAAGGGATAATGCGTTCTGAAGCAGTCGATCAATTTGTAAATTCCTTAAAAAAGAGGATTAAAGAAGAGAAGCTTAAACAGAGTGTCGAAAGAACATTCTTGGAGGAAGCTGTGAATCTTCTGGTCTCGGTTTTCTCTTCTGTAACTGGATCTTTTGTAAAGGGTGTTAAGAATTATAAATCTAAAGACTTTAGCTCTTATATTGATGTTGAATCTACAGACGAAAGAAAACTTAAAACCATAGTAAAGGAATCAATCCGTAGCATAGATTCTAAAATGAAATGGCTGGATCTAGGCGATCTAGTTATAATAAGCTGCAATCTAAAAAGTTTAGAACTCATATCCGGTTCACTAGAAAATCCCATACTAATCGAAGTTTACCCCTCACCTACTGAAAAAACCACCAGGATTCGTGTTATGCTGGGTAACAGGGATAAGCACTGTGGTAAGGTCCTAAGAAAGAGCATGAAATGGGTAACCTGGATATGGGACGGTAAACTACACAAGATAGTATTGGATAGAGTTGACCCATTTGCACCCGAGATAATCTTTTCAGGGGAAATTGAAGGCAGCACATACGAGGTATCTACCGAATTAGATTATTCCGGTCTTAATTATGAAATCTTATCAGTAAACAAACTATAACAATAACAAAATTTTTCAAAATGCCAGTAAGTAGAAAGAAAAAAAAAGGTGACAACAAATCTAATTCACCTAAACAAAATTTTAAACAAGTGCAACAAAATTCAGCAATGAAAGCTGCCCCTATATCAGGGTTACAGGAGATTAAAAAACAAACAGCTACTCTGTGTTTGGTTATGATCGTAAAGGACGAGGCCGATAATATCAGGGAGTGTTTATCAAAAGTAGCCCCTTATATCAACTACTGGGTGATTGTAGACACCGGATCCACTGATAATACCCTTGAGGTAATCAGAGAAACAATGGCAGAGTTTGAGATAGAAGGTGAACTTCACGAGAGACCTTGGGTTAACTTTGAAGTTAACAGAACTGAAAGTCTTGAGCTGGCTAAGGATAAATGCGATTATAGATGGATTATCGATGCGGATGATACATTTATGGTTGAGCAATTTGGATTTAATCCATTTGCACACATCGATAAGTCAATGGACACCTATCAGATCACATACAGACTTAATGCTCTTCAATATCACAGAGCTCAGATAGTTAGATCTAATCAACCTTGGGTTTATAAGGGTGTACTTCATGAGTATCTACATTGCGATCTACCGAATTTAAAAAGTGCTATTCTTCCAGGATGCCACGTTAAAGCAGATATTAGCCCCTTGAAAAGAGCTAACTCTCTAGAAGAGAAGTATGCTAAAGATGCTGAGATTCTAGAAAAGGCATTAGAGGACGAACCAAACAATACCAGGTATATGTTCTATTTGGCTCAGAGTTACAGGGATTCAGATCAGCTGGAAAAGTCTCTAGAAGCTTATAAGAAAAGAGCAGAAGCAGGTGAATGGGAAGAGGAAGTTTACTATTCTCTCTATATGATAGCTAAATTAATGGAGAAGATGGAGTTTCCAGCAATGGAGATTGTCAATGCTTATTCTAAAGCATGGGAGTACAGACCGCAAAGATTAGAAGCTGTGTTTCACGTTATGAGAAAGCTTAGAGAAGAGAGCAGATACGTTTTATCTTTCACTTATGGGGACCTAGCTATTAAAACACCGGGGACTAGTGATATTCTATTCGTAGAGCCTGAAATCTGGCAATGGAGAATGGTTGATGAATATTCCATAGCAGCTTTCTATATAGGTCACGCCGATATAGCTTTTGAGAAGACCTCTCAGATAGTCGCATCTCCGTTTTTTGAAGCATTGCATCCACAAGAGCAGGATAGATTAAAGAGAAACCTTGAGTTCTATAAGCAAGGCAAAGAAAATATTAAATCTGGTAAGGCCAAATTAACAAGAGTGTAATTTCTAAAATTTGTTTGATATATAGACTATCAAAAATAAAAAAATATAAATGAAACACATTAAAATTTACGAGAACTTTGTTCCGCATATTAACGAGAGCTCAATCCCGGTTTACGACGACACTGCATTTAACAAAACAGGTGGTGAGCCAGAAATGAACGTTAGCCCACTTAAGGCAATTGCTGTTATCCAAGATTTATTGGATCAGAAAGCAATGGGAGAAGTTGATGAGGTAACCGTAGTAGCTGAAATTCCAACACAAGGAAAAACTAAGCCTGTATATGTTGATGAGGTTATCGCAAAAGCAAAAGAGGAAGCTGCTCTTAAGTACAGACGCGAAACCGGAATAGATATAGAAAAAGCTGCACCTTCAGATATCGAAAGAGCTGGTGTTATGCAGGATGTTTTCTTTGATTCTGAATTTATTGTGGATAGAATTGATAAAAGCGCTGATGGAACATTCATCGTTTGTTACCCTCAAAGCTTGGCTGCTAAGGCTAGAACTAATCCTGCTCAATATTCAGTATACCTGAAGCCAGAGCAAATTGAAGAGGTTCATTACTCTTACTAATCTTACTTTTTTAAGGTAAACCCCCTAGATGCCCGGATATTTTATTCGGGCATCTTTTTTTCTGCGGGGATTGTTATTAATCTTGGATAATTATAGAAGGAATGTATATAAGCTCAATAGAAAACAGGGAGATTCTTGAATCTCTAAAAGATTTTTGTAAAGTAAGAAATCTAGGCACTGCCCTAGAGAACAGTGTGGACCCCAGCCCCCGTGCTAAATTCATCATGGACTTGTGCGAAAAAATAGGAATAGCTTACGAGGTTGACTATTTTACGGGTGGAGGTTACCATTACCATAATATCATATTAAGAGGGAATTCCACAAGAATGGTTATTGCCCACCATGATATAGTTAACTTAGAATCCGAAAATGCAAACGATAACTCAGCTTCTGTTATTAATGCTATACTTCTTAAAAAGTTAGTTCCTGAAGTTAATGTTGTAATAACAGACGGGGAAGAAGTTGGATTTGCTGGGTCGAGAAGGTTAGCTGGTCAGATAACGAATGGCTACTTTGGACCTATAGAGTGGGTTCTTAACTTAGAGTTAAGCGGTAGAGGTGGTAGAAACTTCATGATTGGTGACTACTCAGGTGAGCTCACAGATAGAATAAAGGAAATGTTCAACCCCCCGATTAAAAGAACGCCAGGAAGTGATTGCTTGCCTTTATACATGAATGGGATAGACACAAATGTTATCAATCCCCTGCCTCTCTTATTGGAGGGCGAATCTGATATGCTCAATGAAAATGGGTATCTTGATAACTCATCTTGGTATCTTTGTCACAGTATGATGGATACTTTTGATAAAATCTCAATACAAGATATGGAGGAATTCGTAACAGAGGTTCTAGTTCCTTTAGTTAGATAAAATAATATGGCTACAAAACCGAGTAAAGAAATACAAGTCCTCAGTGACTTTGAACACATTTTGGCTAGACCTACCATATATGTTGGTAGCGTAAAAACTTCAGAAGAACAGGTACCTATAGTGGAAGAGGGCAAGTGTATTAAGTCACAGCCCAGACCGATCTCAGTTGGTATGTACAAACTTTTCGATGAGGTTTTTTCTAATTGCGTCGATGAGGCCAAGAGGATGAAATCACCGATGAAGAAAATCACGGTAGATATCGATTCCCGCTCTAATTCGATCTCCATTACAGACTCCGGTGACGGATTCCTCAATGGATCTAAAAAGAATAAAAAGAGTGGATTATCCAACGTTGAGACCGCAGTATCCATGCTAAGAGCTGGTTCTAATTTCGATAATGACGATATAGAGGAATCACTAATCGGTACCAACGGGATGGGTGTTAGTCTTGTTAACGCTTTGTCGTCATTCTTCGAGATAGAGACAACAAATAGTCAAGAAACATATTTCCAAAGATGGGAGAATTTCTTAGCATCTAAACCTGATGTGAAGGCGAAGCCTTCTAGCAGTGAAACCGGAACAAGAGTTAGCTTTTCTCCGCTATCTAAGATATTCGATAATAATAAATGGGACCGTGATATTCTGTGGTCCACACTGGTTCTGAAAAAGAGGGTATTGGAAACCGAAAAAAAGACCGAGAGCATTAGCATAGAGTTTATATGGGACGGTAAAAAGACTCAGATTAACTCATCTCTATCACCGGGATTTTCATACAAGTGTCAAATAGGGGAACTTCTAATCTGGCCAAAGAGTGAATCAACTTCTTCTTTTGCTTTTGTGAACTCTGCAATATGCACGGGTATTCATCAGAAGATAGTTATGGATAGAATCAATGGTGAGCTGGAGGATAGCCTAGGTCATCACTTCTACGATCACCTTATGGTCTTAAATTTACCTCCGGGGTTAGTGAGATTTGGTGACCAGAATAAAACTAAATTTGTAAGTAAGAGGGAAGAGGTAGAGCCAACTATCGTTAGAAATTTTGAAGCTGGCTTACAAAAATTCTACAGAACAGAAACCTTTAAATCAATAAAGAAATCTGTTGACGAGAGAAGAAAAGATGCAGAGATAAAGAAGATTAGAAGGGAAAAAAAGAATGTAAAGATAAAATTTTCTCATAAGTATTTTCCTCCAACGGCTTCTAAAGCGGAGAATCTATTTATAGTAGAAGGGCTAAGTGCTATGGGTTCACTTTTGCAAAAGAGGGATCCTAAGAAGGATGGTGTTTATGCATTAAAGGGAAAGATTAAAAATGCAAGAACCCTTGGTGACTTGTCATCAAATAGGGAGATACTGGAGCTAATGCAAATATTGAATCTTGACCCCGAGGAGAGGAGCTTCGATGGACCATTTAAAAACATAGTTATATCAACAGACCAGGATCCTGATGGATCTCATATTACCAGTTTGCTAGTTAACCTTTTCTACACTTGGTTTCCGTGGATAGTGGGGCAGGGAAGGCTACATATATTGGAAACACCTCTAGTTAGCTCGGGTGATAGAGTTAAAAAATATTACTTCTCGCTAGATGAATTCAGGAGAGCAGCTTCTTCGGACCTTAAAAATGTAAGGTACCTTAAGGGATTAGGCTCACTATCTTTGGACGATTGGGATTTTGTCATGAGAAACAGAAGAATCCTACAGATATCACCAGATTCAGAATCCAAGTCAAGTCTGGAAATGGCTTTTGGTAAATCTTCGCAGGCAAGAAAAAATTGGCTATCTGGATTTTAATTATTTAGCTATGGAGTCCAATCAGCAAAATGAAGGGTCACAGATAGTTCCTCCTGATTACATTAGAAACAAAAGGAGAAAATACTCTAAGGAAGAGCTCGTTTCTTATACAGAAAGAGAGCCTGGAAGCAGGAATTTTCAGGATAAGGAAATTTTAATACATCTAGACTCTTTCTGTATTGGCGATACGATATGCTTCTCTAGCTTTCTTAGGCCATTCTTTGAATATTACAGGCCAAAAAAGATATTAGTCACCACTTTCTTCAGAGATCTATTCGATGATATCGGAGAGGATATAGTTTTTATAGCTGCGGATTCCTATACTAATGTCCACGTGGACACACAGATAACAGTTGGCTATAATAAGGAAGACTATATGCACACGATAAATGGTCTTTTTTATGCAGCCAAAGATACTTTTCTATTACCTCAAGAAACATACCCAGATAGGCCGCCTGTCAAACACAAGGAAAGATTGGTTGGAAAAAATAAGGTAACGATAGCACCAGAATCACTTAAGGTAATTGCAAGATGGGATGTGCCTAATGGATGGCAGGATGTGGTGGATTGCCTGAGAGAAGAGAACATTGATGTTTATAATGTTTCATACGAGAACATTATTAATCTAAATGAGGTTATAAATTATAATGGATTTGATGATATAAACGTTGCTATAGATCACATAGTGTCATCCCGGATCTTTATAGGGCTGTCATCGGGGCTAGCTTGGCTTGCCTGGGCATATGGTGTTCCTGTTGTTATGATAGCTGGATTTACAAAAGAGCAGAATGAGTTTGATTGCTATAGAGTAAACAGCAAAATTGGATGTTCTGGCTGTTTCAATGTCTTCATGCGGATTAAAAGTTCTTGCCCGATATTCCACGGTACTCCAAGGGAGAATGAATGCCATGGACTTATAACCTCGCAGATGGTTATAGAAAAAGTAAAAGAAGCTTTAAGAGACACCGAATAGATCGGGTTCCCTGCGGGGATATTCAATAGATTTGTAATATGGAAAGAAGATATGGATATTGCTGTATTAACCTCTCTCTTGAGAAGGAGAAGGTTACTACTAACAGAGGTATGGTCAAAAGAACATTCCTAGAAAAGGGATTACCCTACGCCTCACAACTGGCTTTACTGAATGTAAAGGATCTCTATAAGGTCTTAACGTGGAATGCCGATACTGGGATACGCATGTACCGGATGAGTTCCGATATATTCCCCTGGTGCTCCGAATATGAATTATCAGACCTACCTGATTTCGAGGAGATAGCGATAAACCTAAAGTTGTGTGGGGATTTATCGAAGACAACAGACCAGAGATTGACATTTCACCCATCTCCTTATTGCGTGATAGCTTCTGAAAGACCAGATGTAGTTCAGAAAGCATTTAAGGAGCTAAGACAGCATGCAGAGATAATGGACCTAATGGGATTGGACCAGTCTTACGACTACCCGATGAACATTCATATCAACACAGCAAAGCCAACCAAGGAGGAAGCTGCTGAAAGGTTTTGTAAAGCCTATCTAGAGCTACCCGATAATGTGAAAAGAAGATTGGTTGTGGAGGTTGATGACAAAAAGTCACAGTTCACCTCGGTTGATCTCGCACAACTTGTCCACTCTAAGGTGGGGATCCCGGTCACATTTGACTATCTGCATAACATTTGCAATCCCCCAGAAGGAATATCTGAGGCGGAGTCTCTGGCCATTTGCGTTTCGACATGGGGTGATTTTACACCAATCACTCACTATTCGGATTCTAGGAAATTGTATGAAGATGCTAGTGCTAAGGAGCTTGCTCATTCTGACTGGATCTACAAAGAAATACCTACCTATGGATTTGACATATCTATAGAGTTGGAAGTTAAGATGAAAGATTTAGCTTTACTTAAGTATTTAAGAGATTTTTGCTAGTACTAAAGGGTATATTGAAAGAAAATTTCGATATATAATTTATGAAAGAATTCAGAAATTGCCCATCTTGTAATATTAAAATTACATATTCAGGAAAATATTTTTTTAGGAGAGCAGAGAAAAGGGGTTCCCTTTGTAAAAAATGCGCATGCTCTAAAGTGTGGGGAAGCGAAGAGATTAGGAAAAAAGCTTCGGATTCACGAAAAAATTATCTTTCGAGCCTTTCTGATGAAGAGAAAAGGAAGAGCTTTAATAAAACATCCGAGACCAATAAAAAATTATATCAGAGTAAAACGGAAGACGAAAAAGATGAATGGAAGAAAATATGCTCTTACAATAGTAAGAAAAGATGGGCCGATCCAACATACAAAGAAAATCTAAGAAAAGTGCTCTCTGAAAAAAACTGGTCAAAAAGAATCGACTCGAAAGACATAAAAGAAAAGCAAGTTAAATCTAGAATAAAAAACAATAACGGGGTCTATCATAAAGGACCGGGTAGATGTAAAGAATTTATAGTAGCAGGATTGGAATGCTATGGTACTTTTGAAAAAAAATACATAGAGATGTTGATTGAGAGTGGAATAGAGTTACCTAAAAAGCCAGATTTTTCTCTAAAGACAGATCTTGGGACATATACTCCAGATTTTGAATTCCCCGATTTTTACGTGGAAGTAAAATCAAGATTTACTTATGATGTTCTAATTGGAAAATCCAGTTACAGTAAAAATAAAAAGTCTAATCCTAATCAATTAGAAAAATTAATATACATCTCTAAGAATGTAAAAAAGGTAAGAATATGTCTAGTGGAGGGGGAAATTTTTAACTATATCGATCTATAAAATGGAATGGATCATGGTGTATGCTCATAGAAAAATGATTAATTCCATAGATTCTTATATCTTACAGTGAAATAATAAATAGTAAATGAAAGAAGAGATAAAAGAATGGATGATGGGGAAAGCAATGGAAGAATTTGATTCCAATGTTTCCGAAAATGGTGGTGTTGTAAATGGTATCAAGTACACACGAGACAACGATCTAGAGGTACAAATTAAAATAGATTACCTAAAGGACGAGTTCGGCCAGGAAGAAACTGAGAATGAGATTTCAAAATATAAGAACCCAGATGGCAGCTTCATAGAGGGGTTTCACTCTAATGAAGAAGTTTGGGAATCTATATTAACAAATCTTAAGAAATCAAGAAATATATAATTCCATGTCTAAAAGCTTCTATCCATCTAGGGGATTTGGTTCGGAAGGGCCTCATCCACAATTTAGCATACTCAGAAAGCATATAGATAGAGCTGTGCAGGATCTTTTTTTAAGCGCTCTTAGAAATCCTTCGGAGGAGCTGAACTACGTGTTTAGAACGGAGGACCAGATAGACTCCTTTACTCAAAGAATGATCCAATATTGGGAATCACATGAGGATTATGAGATCTGTGCAGAAATACAAAAGCTGGGCAGAAATTTCAAGAGAGAATGGAAAGAAAAGTCTACATCAGATGATTTTGAGCCTAAGAAAATTATAGACATATTCAAGTAAAAAAATTATGGCAAATGATTACTACTCAATACTCGGTATTGACAAAAATGCGTCGTCCGAGGACATTAAGAAAGCTTATAGAAAGCTAGCTATTAAATATCATCCAGATAAAAATAACGGGGATAAAGAATCGGAAAGAAAATTCAGGGAAGTGAGTGATGCATACGAAACACTCTCGGATACAGATAAGAAAATGAAATACGACAATCCGGATCCATTCAGGAGTCAGGGATGGAATCCATTCCAAGGAACTCATGCATTCCAAGGAAACGATTTCTATAGTTTTTTTGGTGGAAGACAAGGTGGCTTCTCACAGGATCCTTTAATTAATAAGGGTAGAAATGTCAATGTATCAATGGAAGTCACACTTGATGAAATATTAAGTGGTGCTACTAAGAGAGTAGCTGTCTGGCGAAAGGAGGGATGCTCATATTGCTCTGGAACAGGATCCTCTTCAGGTAAGCTTGAAAACTGTAAAGATTGCCACGGATCAGGTAAGATAAAACAGACAGTAAATACTGCATTTGGTATAGTCAGCCATGAATCTTTTTGTAACACATGTCAGGGCTCAGGATCTAAAAGTACGGACCCGTGTAAGCACTGCAACGGATCAGGTACAGAAAGGATATTGGACGAGATAGACATAGCTATGCCAAGAGGCAGCGTTGGAGGTATGAGTTTTATAGTATCTGGAAAGGGTGATCATGCAAAATCCCCTTGTAATCCTGGTGATCTTGTTGTGAATGTGAATGAGATATCACATAGATATTTTAAGAGGGATGGTATAAATCTAGTATGTGAGGAATCTATAAGCTATAAGGAAGCTTGCTTGGGAACCGATATAAATATACCAAACTTGAAAGGTGGTGAATATAAAATCAAAGTTCCAGGAGGAACCAGTCCTGGTAAAATATTTAGACTACAGGGTAAGGGAATTCCTGAATTTAATGGATTTATAAACGGGGATATCCTCGTTAAGGTTAGCATTAAGGTACCCCAGTTCATATCCGACGAGCAGAGAATAAAGCTGGAAGAATTGGATAAAGCACTCTCTATATGATTGATCTTATTCTTTTCTTATGCATCTCATTTTCATTTTGCTACCTGGTTGTAACCTCCTATATAGTAGCTCCTGTTAGAAATTACTTTCTGGTAAAATATCCCTATATAGGAAAACTACTTAGCTGCATTCAGTGTTTTGGATTTTGGAGCGGGTTTCTATTTTCATTGTTGTCATATTTTAATCTAATCTCGGTCTGTCAAGATAATATTAGGTACTCAGATATCCCGATATTGAGCTTTTTCGTCTGCGGATTACTAGCAAGCCTTTTTTCAGTACTAATGAATTCTCTTATTTTTTATCTAAACTCCAGAGATACATACATTATAGAAAAAAATAAAAAAGAGAACCAAAATGAGTAAAGTAAAAACCTGGACAGATTTTAATAAATTCTCATTCAGTACTATCGCTATAAACGAGAGTGGGCCAGCCCAGGTACTTAGCGACGAGGAAGCTAAAGCTGCTGAGCAAGTAAAGAAATATCTAGAAGAGAAGGGGGTAAGCGTAGAGAAGGTCACATCCAGCTTCTCTTCCGACGGCGTCGAAGTAACTCCAAAGGAAGGTCCTAATAAAGATCCATCATATTCTTCAGGTGGGTATACAACTTCAACTCCACGTGGAGGTTCAGGTGCTCACAGCTCGGATTCGAGCGATAAATTAGGAAATTTAGGCGATATTTTTGCTAATGCTGCTGAGTATGCACGAAGAGGCTTTGGAGACACCGACCAAAGGGATTCTCTAGTATTTGGTAGCTCTGAGGAGGCTATTGCTACCAGTAGAGAACAGATTAAAAAATATTTCTTTGGTACTGGAGGAGGAGGAGTGGAAACGGTAGGGAGTAGACCATCAGGACTTGAAGCTTTTTCCAGCTCGGCTTTGAATGGTGGTATAGATGCTTCCAACCAGAAGACATACCAAAACAAAAAAACAGAGGTTCTCAAGACTGAAAATCCCGATCTTAGTAAGGCCACGGGCAATTTAACCCAGCCAAACTATTATAATATAGGTAAACCATCTTTTGTTGGATCAGAAGAATATAAGGATATACTTGATTCAATAGGAAAAAATAGAAAATCCGCACTTAGATTTTTGGAGGATATAGGTGTTGATACTGAACTAATAAGGGAAAGAGAAAATCACTTAGTTGCTCTTAGATCCCCTTTAGATATAAAGAATTCTTATCCGAATGACTTTACTGACTTTTTTATATTGTTTAAAATCGATGGTGATATTGACACATTTCTTGGAAGTACAACTCCATCGCCAGCATTTAGAGTCAAAGACTGGTACGACTATTTCATTAAAATAGGATTTACAAAACTGATAGTTCAACAGGGATCATATATTTTAGACCCGGGTGTTTATAAATTTGTGATAAAAGATACGGACACGAAAAGTAAATATTTTGGTTCTCCTATTTTACAGCAAGACGGAATCTCTAATTTTCATAAATATGGATTGGGTGGAAGTGCAGCTGAGGCTAAAAGGACCAACACATTCTCCCCTGGTAATGCTGAAAAAGGAAGAATTGATCTTTGTATAACTCCTGCTCTACCTGAAGGAAGAAATGCAGACGGATTAGATGCTACGACATCAGGAGATCAGGTCATAAAGAACGCGACATCATTCGATAAGATATTAGCAGCAGCTAAATCCAATCCTTCAGCAACTCTTCCTTATATCCTAGCAGAAAATAATGGAGTTAAATCTAAAAGAGAAGAGAGAAGGGAGAGAAGAGAGGAGAGGAAAGAAGAAAAGAAGGACACACAGAAAGCTGAAGGAAATGAAGAAGCTGAAAAAGTTAACGAGTCTTTCAGCCAGAATGGTATGAAATACCTTAAAAAATTCGGTAGATAAGAAACTTAGCTTCATTTTTTCAATAGAACTTCTAAACTTAGAAGTTGAATAAATTAAGCATCACAGATCAGATCAATACCCAATATAGGGATTATGCCCTATATGTTATACAGAGCAGGGGTATTCCAAATTTCTATGATTTCCTAACTCCGGTACAGAGATTAATCTTAGAAAACTCCCCATCCAGATACAATAAAACCGTTGGACTAGTAGGGGAAGTCATTAAAACCGGATTTTATCATCATAGTGACAGCTCGCTGGCAGGAGCAATATCTAAACTAGCAAGACCATTCGGTTGTTCTTTCCCGATATTGGAAGGAGATGGTTTTTTCGGTTCACCTGTTAACCCTTCCCCATCCGCTCCTAGGTACACCTCTGTTAGAATTAATAATAAGATAAAAGAGCTAATAGAAAAGCACTCAGATCTTAACGATGCCAACGAAGAGGGATCACACGATTGGATCCATGTGGAAATGCCTATAGGTCTTATGACTCACATGGTTGGTATTGCAGTTGGTTATAGAACTAATATACTACCTAGAAAAATGGAGGATGTGTCTGAATATCTTTCCGGCCAGCCTAAATTATTGAAGCCTCATTTCCGTGATTTTCTGGGTAAAGTAACCAAGTATAATAATGAGGAGAACACATGGCTAATAGAGTCCGGTCTTGAGATCGATGCCTCTAAGAAATCAATGAGAATATTCGATCTTCCGCCAGCTATCAGATACGATAGCTTTATGGTGAGACTTGAATCAAAACTTGATCTGCTAGGATGTGAATACCGTATAGAAAATAAATCACAAAGTAAGTGTGATCTTACAATTACATTTAGAGGAATTGACGATGATAGATTCAAATACGTTTCCGATAATATTTCAAAGATTACAAAGATTATAATCAAGGAGGATATTGTTTTAGTCAAAGACGGTGGAGTAGTTGAATATGGATCAATAAAGGAATATCTGGACCAATTTAAGGTTCATTTGGAAGAGGTGAGATTAAAAAGACTGAAAAAAGATGCACTGGATCTTTTGTCTGATATTGAGTTTCTAGAAGCAAAATTAAAGTTTCTAAATTTCATGATACAGAAGAAAAGGAGCAATTCAGAGATCTCACAGTTCTTGTCTGTATATAATCCAAGAATAACATCAAGGCTACAGAGAATAGAAGCAGTTAAACTAAGTGTTGAAAGCATAGAAGAGACTAAGAGTGAGATTGACCGTATTAAGAAGACGATATCTGAGAATAAGAAAGCTGTTAAAGAACAGGAGAC
>Ga0181346_1000263_pt1 | contig 21861 bp, 22 predicted proteins | sample Su13VDMM15DN_FD_130100 | JGI IMG/M metagenome (GOLD analysis project Ga0181346, IMG submission 130100) | Freshwater viral communities from Lake Michigan, USA - Su13.VD.MM15.D.N | ecosystem: Environmental > Aquatic > Freshwater > Lake | place: USA: Michigan | collected 2013-07-15 | reverse complement strand
GATGATATACCAACCCAAAACTTACCAGTTAAAGCCCTAGCCACGCCCCAAAATCTAAATTCCCACCCAATTTTGCCAAAACACCAACCCAAAACCTATTACAAAACCCTTTAACTCCCATAACCCCAACCTAAAAATCTAAAAACCCACTTAAAATAATTCTATTAAAAAAATTATTTTAAAAAATCTAAAAACTCGCTCAAATTATTTTTATATAATGCCCCAACTCTTTATACTTTTTATCCATACCCGCTAATTTTATTTTATTTAAATTTTTTTTCTCATATGCTGCTATATCTCTAGCTATGTCTTTAAAACTTTTTTTAACCCCTCCCTTCTTATAAGGTATTCTATATTTCTCCGCATAATATTGTAGCTTTTCAAATTTATCATCGTAAGGTATAACTACCCCAGTAATATCTATTTCCTCCCCGAAAATAGCTGGCTTTGTTTTTCTTTTTTTATTAAATATTTTTGTCATTTCATTTCCTTCTGCTAATCCTTTTTCTAAAAGATTTAAATTTTCTTTATTGCCCTTATCCTTATCCTCAGAAACTTTAAAGCGGTGGAACAGCGTATTAAGGTTGCTGTCTACCGCATTAAAAAATTCTTTCTCGTTTGTTCTGGATTTAGATAGTAAAGTTCTCCCCATATTTGTATATCTATTTTTTCCCAATAAAGTTTTTTTATTTTCTAATTCAATCATATCCTCTAATTCCTTAGCTCGCTTAAGCAAATTGTTTTTATTCATATAATATATAAAGATATTATTTTTTTATAGTAATTTTTTTCATTAAATAGTTTACTTGTATCTTATTCATAAGATTGTTATATTTGTCATCATCCCCTAAGATGACGTTTCTCGAAGAGTTTTTAACAATCTTTCTAAAGCTATTACAAAGTAGGTAGGCGCTACCTGTAGTGTAAATTTGTTCGAAGAACGCAAGCTCGTTTCCAGATTCAATAGCTAGATTTTTATTATTTTGTGCGAAATTATAAACCTCTAATTCCTTACCCTCTTTCACAATAAACTTTTCTTCCACCCAAGCTGCTTTATTTTCCGTTGCTTTATGATTGATTAGTTTAGTTCCAATAAAATCTTCCCCTAAAGATAATAAAAGAGCCGAACCATTCAAACCTTTGAAACGGAATTTAGCATCACCATCAACAGCATAACACCAAGATTTTTTCTCAACACAATAAAATTTATAATCACTACCCACCATACCTTCTAGTTCATCTTCAAAAGAACCAAACACCTTGCTATTACTTTCATATATTTTATGATTTTTATATCGTTCATCAACTAACTCAACTTCTTCCCAGTGTGGGACTTGAATATTGTTATCATCAATATTTTTCTTCCAATCAATAAATTTAGAATATCTAAATTTAGAAGCATCAGTATCTGTATATAATAATTGATCTAATCCAACTTTAGAATAAGAGTGTTCGAACATATATCTTTTTGAATAATCATAAATTAGAACTCCAAGATAGATGGGCCTTTGTTTTTTAATTAAAGTTTCTTCTTCAACTTCATAAGTTAAAAATAACTTCCCACCAATACAATTAATAAAATTAACAGATGTTGATTTATCAATTATCTTTTCATATTCAGCAATTGAATTTACATCTTGAGTTTTTTCAGAATGCAACCCCTCAATAACTTTTCCTGATAAACTATTCATTAATAATTTTTCAGTTTCTCTTAATGCTGGATTATAAGCAGGATCTTTATTCTTCTTCTTTGTATCCTCCTCGTTCTTAGCCTTCATAAGGTCAAGGATAAAATCGAACATATCGCAAGACTTCTTCTTGTCTGTAAAATAAAAACCTTTTTTAATTACAACACCACAATCAAATTTTAAAAGGAGCTCTATCATAACATTACTTATTAAATAATTTTCTAATACTCCATCATAATCCCAATCATTTTCTGTTTCAGTTTTTCTCGCATAAATCTTAGGAAGATTTCTCGCTTTCAAATTGCTCTGATCTATATCACAATAATAAAAACCAATAACATCAGCCCCAAGATATTTATCCGTATTCACTATTTCACCACAAGGATAATATACAGGAGCAACAGCCATATTATAAGGATACAAAGAACACACATCAGTTGATACCAATCTTTCTTCAACTTTCTGCACTCCATTAAACAATTCAACTCTTCCAGCAATTTTAGATTTTTGTAAATCGCTATATTGTTCGTAATTTAATTTAGGTAGATTAAATTTCTTCTTCTTCTTACTTTCTTCAAAAACTTTATATATTAAAGAACCAACTGTTTTAGTATTATGTAATAATCTTGCATAAGGCTCTGTAGCCTCAATAATTGCAAGTGCTCTTCTGTATTTACAAAATAAAACTGCTGTAGCTAAAACATCAAATTCATTATATTCTTTTAATTCTTCATTATTAGTAATAAAATCAATTAAACCACCATTTAAATATAATTGTTGCGCTTTGTTATGATCGAATGATTTCTTAGCACAACAATTAATTCTAAAACTTTCACAGTTAGCTTTTAAACTCCCCATCAAATGCTTATGAATATCAAAAGTGTTATGACGACCACAGACATAAAAATTCAACAACTGGGTTCCATTATAAAATATATCACTAACTGTAAATTCTCTATACTCCTCTCTATAATTCAACAAAGCATCTAATAAAATAAAGTTATCAAAATTAGCATTATTAAAACCAATAAAAACAAAAGCCCTATCTTCCTGATTATCAAGAATCCATTTAATAAATTGTTTAGAACAATCATAACCCAAAAAGGTAATGCAATTTTCAGCTCTTATTTTATTCACAGTCTCAATATCTTTTTCTTCATCCGCTGTTGTTAATCTTTCTAATTCATCATTAGATAGATTTAATATTGATAAACTGTATTCTTGCATACAACAACTTTTTTCAAAATCAATAACTGTTTCATAATCAAAAATCAAATATCTTAATTCAACCTCAGATTTAGCAAAATTATTAATATTCACTTCTCTTGGTGAAAATAAAATATTATCTCCTTTAATAACTTTCCCAGTCATAGAGATATAAACATCATCACAAATTTTAATTTCATTATTTTTAATTATATCAAAGTGTTTATTAAATTCATCAAATACAATAGTTGCAATTGAATCCTCACAAAATCTTGGATAAACTAATTCAATATCTTCTTCTAAATCAATTTTAGAACAAACATAAAGTCTTTCTAATCCCTTTCTCTTAATATCTTTAATATAAATTCTTTTCATCTCTCCTTGCTCTACAATATGTTGAACTTCTTTCTTCATTAAAAAACTATTGCATACAACAGATATTTTTAATTCCCACTTTTGTAAAAACTTTAATAAATTATCTAAAATAAAAATATCTTTAACTTCCTCCAAATCGCTCAATACTTCTTTATCTTTAATTAACTTTAATAAACATACCTTCACACAATCTTTATTCTCAACTTCCTTTCCTCTAATAGTTTTTTTAGTTCCTTCAATACCTTCTACTTCAAAAATATTTTTATCACTACTCCCATAACCCTCTCTTGCTTCTTTAATTTTCAAAACTCCTAAACCAAAATGATCGAACACAATTTGATCTTGCTCTAAATCAATAGCATCACTACCAGCAAATTCACCCCTCACTATTGTATCCAAAGCTTCTTTGAAATCATTATATGTTGTTAAATTTTCTGTATTAATACTTATACTTCTAACTCTATTACCATTCTCTTTACTAATAATATGGATAGATACAAAAGTCGCACTAGGAACTTTTCTCATAGCATCTCTAATAGCATAATAAAATTCTTCTTCAGATTTAATATTAACATAATTAAAATCATAACTTGTATAAAATTTAATTCTATCTACAAGAGTTTGTTTTACAAATGTAGGTGATTTATTTAATTTCTCCCTACCAACCTTTATTTCACTTATTAAATTTTCTTTAATTTTTTTCTTTTTAATAATAATATTCTTTTCTTTTTCTTTAATTTGTTCCACACCCTTCTTTGTAATTTTTGTTGCAATAGGTGTTTCTTTTAATAATCTAATTTCATCAACTAATTTCTTAGCAGTATCTTTTCTTATTTTATCAGCATTCAACCGCCTTTCATAAGCAGCATAAGTTCTTGGATCTAATTTCCCCTTAATACTTTTCAAATCCTTTTCCCCAGAGTTAAGTAAAATTTGTAAATTAGAAAGTCTTCCCATTTTATATTCTATATTATAAGGTAGAGATATTTATTTAAATAGATAAACGAATAAAATTAATTTAAAATAATTAATTTTATAAAAAAAAAATATAATCTATAGGTTTTTTTCTGGATATTTTTATTAAGCCACAATTGCTTGTATAACTTTTCTTGGTCTCCCTCTTTTACGAACTTCAACTTTTACATCTTCAATAGGTCTATCAATTTCAACCCCCTCTGTAAAACTATAAGACTTATCCTCTACAATTTCTATTATCTCTTCTTTAAACTGATTAATAAGATTTTGTATAGGTACTTCTAAAAGTTCTTCAATTACATCAACCTTCTTTTTTCCTCTTCTCTTAGGTTCAACCCCATTCTCTAAATCTTTTAGTTTCTTTTCTAATCTTTTAGTTTTAGCATAATTGTTTCTTTTTTCATTATATCCTTTTTTCCACTCTTCATCTTTTTTCAATCTAGTGTAAAGATTCTTTTGTGATGCGTGATATTTCTCAGGATATTTTTCTCTATATTTTTGCTGCGCCCTTCTGTGAGCTTCTGTATAAGTAGATTTTTTAGCAACTATAATTGGTTTAATACCATACATATCTGTTTCACCCTCTGTTAAATTAAAATTAACAATATTCCTATCTAACCCATCAATTGGTTGAGCGTCAGTTGTGATAATGATATTCTTGTCTTCGTACATTTAGTATATATAATATTAGTATAGATAATTATTTTTTTAAATAAACGAATAAATTAAAAATTAATTAAAAAAAATAATTCCTATATACTTTTTTTCTATTATTAATATATATGAATAATTCTAATATTTATAAAGTCCAAAGTGTATTAATTAATAAAAATAAAATAAATTTATCTAACGCCACAAAATGGGTCTTAGAAAAAGGTTATAAAGTTAAAAAGGTAGATGAAACTAAAAATTTATATAGATTTAGACAGATCCCACCAATAACTTTAGAAAAACAAGGATTCAATATATATCGTAATTTAGTTATATCTCCAGAAATAACTTTAGTTCTTGCATACAAAAGTTAAAGTGGTTTAAAAAATTCTTTCAATATTGTAAGATTCTTTCTTGGATTATCAGACCACATATTCAAAAACTTTACATAATCATCTAAATAAGTTTCACCTTCTTGATGATGTTCTAAAGCATAATCACAAGCAAGACAATACCACCCACACTGAGTAGAATTAATATTTTGTATTTCTCTATTATTACAATATATAGGTTTAAAAGGGCTTAAAAAACTACTTACTGCTTTTGGCATACCAAAACCAAAAGGATCAAAATAAAGCGCATTACAAACTTTATTTTTACTATCATCTCCTTCATCTCTATCATCATCTGAATATATTTTTGCAAATACCCAGTGAGACCCATTATTTCCTTCCGCATCTGTCTTATCATTATCCATTAAATTAATATAATAACTCCCAATCTTTCTTTTTGTATTATACAATTCATTCTTTGAAAAAACACCTATTATAGGTAAATCTAATTTTTTAGCAATCCTTTCTATATCAAAATTTGTTAGCATATTATAATATATATTAACAAAAAAATTATTCAATCTTAATTAAATTATCAGTTTTTATAAAACCGTATTTCCTAATATAAGGTTCTCTCCCACCATCTCTAACTTCAAATTCACCCTCTTTAAATTTCCAATAATAAACACCATCAGTAAAACAAAATACAAAATAGACTGATAAAGAAGTTCTTTTAGCTTTCTCAATCTTATTCATCCCAACCATAGTGTCAGGATACTTATTCTTTTCAAATCTCCTGCTTTTTAATTCAACATAAGTTTGCTTGCTACTAAAATCAAAAACCGAATATCTATACTCAATCTTTTTTAAATCAGGATCCAAATTCCTTTTAATAATTTCAAAACATTCAATTTCTTTTTCAGAACCAAAATTAATATTATTATTTAACATTCTATATATATATTTTATAACTTAGATATTTAATTTATAAAATAAACGAATATTAAAAATCAAGAAATACAACCTCTACATTAGTGTATTTTACCTTATCTCCTTCTAATTTAAATTTCTCCATAACTTTATTATAATAATTTATATCTCTATTATAATAATCCCTTATCCTACGAAACTCCATTATCTTATCTCTATTTTTTATCCTGTATTCTCTTCTTATCTCTAAAATATTATCTTTATTTTCTTGATAATAATTTTTATTATAATCATAAACTCTTTCAGCAATATCTTCTTTATTATTATTATAATATTCTTTTCTTTTTTTTAATATTATATCCTTATTTTCTTTATAATATTCTTTATTGTATTCAGAAGCTACTTTAATATATTTCTCCCTATTATTATAATAATTCCTCAAAGCTCTCTCTCTTAAAATTTCTTTCCTTTCTTCTGACAAATCTTTATAACTTATTTTCATTCTTTTTATATTTAATAAATTAGATAATAAATTTATTAAATAAACGTAAAAGCAATTATCCGTTGGATCCGAACAACCCTTGTCCTGAACTAGATCCATAAAGACCCCTTCCTGAACTAGATCCATACAACCCATAACCCCCATATCCAGCTCCACACCCACCCATCTGTTTATAATTAGTTGGGATAAAAGGATTCATAGCGGGTGAGGTGATATTTTGATAAGGAGATAAAGTCATCTCTGTTGAACTTGCTTTAACTCTTGGATTAATTTTGAAGTCTCTTGTAGGTTTATTATTTGGAACATCAGCTACAAGTTCTAGACCATCAAAGTTAGTTCTTAATGCTTGCCTATAAGCAGCGGAAGAAGAAGCAAGAGCACCACCAACTTTTCTAGGTCGCCCTCTTTTTCTTATCCCTATTCCTAATTTTTGATCTATTTCGTGCCCCGCATAAGAACCAGCAGCAGAACCAGCAACACCACCAAGAGGACCACCAAGAGCACTACCAGCAGCAGCACCCAAACTAGCAGTCGCAGCGGGTATAACATAATGACCCACTTTTTTAAATATATTTTTTAGATTTATTTTCCCGCCAGATTTTTTATTTCTAATTGCAGCCATAAAGGCTTTTGCTTCCGCACTACCTTTTTTTAATCTCCCACCAGAGTAAGGGGCACTTCCCTCCATAACATAATGATCTCCAATATGATGAACTTTATCTCCTTTACGAGTTGTATAATGATGATTCTTAATACCGAAACCTAGACTAGCGGCGCTTTGTTGAGCTAAAGCGGCTTGTGCTGGTGCTCTTAATTCAGTAGGTAATCTTTTAATATTACTTTCTAAAGCATCATAAGCTATTTCTTCACCTTTTTGTTTCACATCTCCAACTAATTGTTTTCTACCTGCAGCAACACTTCTATTATCAATAGCGGAATCAGCAGCAGTCCCTAATAAAGCACCAATAGCCATCCCAGCTTCTGGACTACCTAATGCACTACCAGCAGCGTTCCCAATAGCAGTAGCACCATATCTTACTCCAGTTTTTGCAAGTTCTCTTACAGCTGGATGACCTAAAGCACTTTTTACAACTCTTCCAACCGAATGATATATCTCTTTAAAACCCCGCCCGTGCTCTAACGTATGATGCATTTCATCGGGAGTAAGACTCAATTTAAGACCTTTACCTTTTGTGTATGCAGTTAATAGTTTTCTGGCGTTTTGAGGTTTCAACATTAAAATATGCTCCCCAGCAGCCGAACCCATCATACTGTGTGGTATAATAACAGCACCGCCAGTTAATAATTTTTTTGCTTGATTTTTAGCAAGACCCAATTGATGCGGTATAAAATCTTTCTTCATTATATATATATTTAAGTTAGATATTATTTTAGAAACTGTATTTCTAAATTATTATTTTCAAAGTATAGTTTCTAAATTGTTTTTATTCAATTCTTGCACCAGTTGAAATATCAATTGTCATTTCTTTTGTGAATTCAACGAAGACCATAAAACTAACTTGAACCGCTGATGATACATTACCCACTATTTGCACTGATCTAGAAACACCTTGCTCGCTCGGTAATATTCTAGAACAATCACCATAATAATATCTATATAGATTAGTGAAATCATCCTCCGATATTAAACCAGATGCTAAACCAGTAGTCAAACCCCCATTCAGTTGGTTGCTATATGCTAATTGTTGCTTAAAAGCCTCAAAATCGTAGTTCTCATTATTGAGAAATAAATTAATTCCTGAAATTAAAATATTAAAGTTTGTTATCATAATTGGATCTGGAGATGCAGGAGAGGAAGAAAAAGGTGATAAGAATGTGCTATAAGGGATTGGCGTATTTGCTGTTCCTGCTGAATTTGTAAAAACATTAGAAGTTGCTAAAAAAGGAACAACTAATACACTACTAATATTACTTATACCATTACTAACTAAAAAATTAAATGGACCATTAGGGACATTTTGAAATTGATATTGGAATATATCTTTATACATAACTTTCTTAGTTGGTGCAAGTGATAAATATCTACTTTCTGCTAATGGGTTCATAGTATAAACAGGTGCATATAATCTACAAGAAGTTAATTGTGTTGTTGCATTACCTGGTTGAGATGCGAAAGTATTTTTAACAATACTTACAGTTAGAGTGTATGTGTCTGCAGGTAAAGTCGAACACCCTTGACCGAAACCAGCTCCAGCAATCATTAAAGGGCAAGTTAAACCACCAATTACAGTTGGTGCAGTTGGCACATTAAGAACTGGGTAAGTTGTTGGTAGATTTGATGTTTGAGTTATCACGCCTAAAGTGGTATTGAATGTTATTGAAGTTTGATTTGTATTAATATAAAACCTCATAGTCGCGCCTTTTAATAAAGGCATTTGTTCGAAATAATCAGCTAAATCTTTTAATCTTAACTTAGCATAAACATTCCAAACATAACTACCTTCAGCCGAACTTACTAAACCACTTCTATAAACTTGCTGACAGGATGCTGTAGGATTAACCAAATTTTGACCTAAAGAAGCATTAAAATTTGCATTATTTTGATAATAATTAACCCACTTTTGTCTTTGAAACATACCTTGATTCACCCCATTCCCATTTAAAGGAGAATCAGACCCCGCCCCACTATATTGAACTGTTGTTGTTGTAGCCCCAGGAACTGGGAATGTTGGCACACCCGCGACTGAATTTACAGGTAAAGATGGGGTAGCTAAAAGTGCTGCTAATGTAGTAGCGGTTAAAGCGGTTGTATATACTGGTGATGCTTGAGATGAAGATGTTGATACACCATTTGAATTATTTGTATAAGGATAATTCCGTCCTCTTGCATTAGAATAGCTTGTTGCTGAAAAATTATTACAATAACTCCAAGAATTTGCTGTATCAGGAAAATACCCAGTAGTTGGTCCTTCATTAAAAAGATCATCTTGAGACCAAGAGGTTGCAGCTTTAAAACTTCTAAAGACGTTTAAGAATGGTGTTTGTTGAACTACATTTTGATTATTAAACTCAATTGTCATACTGTTTATCATATGCCAAAATCCAGACTTAAAAGCCCAAGTATAATCAGCAACAGTTGAATTAGCTGGGAGACTAGCTGGTGTGGCTGATGTTAATTGAACTACTAAAGGCATTAAAATATAACCCTCAGACCAATTAATCCAACCACCAGCATTAGATAAAGGAGTTGAGTCTATTACAACTTGAGATGTATAATTTTGTGAATTGTTATCATTTACATAAACCCATTTTTTAGAAATAAATTCACTTTGATCTACCTCAGTATTTAAACTTTCTTCATAAACAAGATTATCAGCCATTTTATATATATATTATTAATTAGATAAAAAATATTTGAACTAAATATTTTTTATTAATATAATTAATTACAAATTCAAAGAAATATATTTTCTAGGTTTTCCAACTTTTACCTTAAGATGATTTTGTGTTTGTGTTAATCTTTCTATAACGTTTTTTTTACCTTTATCTAGATTGTCATAAACTTCCTCACCAATACCATATCCAGAAACTTTACCTCTTACTAATCTTTGAATACCGCCGAATTTATTTGGCTTAACGTTAAAACCACCTCCTGATTTCTTACGTAAAATATTCATCCTATATATATATTAATAAAGATATTATTTTTATGTCATTAATAATTCCCCTTTACTTTTCATAATAAGCAGTATAAGTGTGTTTGGGTCTTGTAAAGCAATAACATTTCCAAGACTATCAACGAATCTAAAAGTAAATTCACTATAATGACCGTCTTCCACTTTATTAAAAGCTAACTCACTTACTTGAGCCGAATATAAACCACCAAAATCTACGTCTGTTGGTGTTATTGAATAAATAAGTTGTGATGGTATTGCTAATCTATTATTAACCATACTATTAAGACAGAGATAAGATGGTTGAGGAACAATCTGTGGGGCTGATGAAGATAAGAAAGACTGAGTTGTTGTATAAGCTGGTGTTTGAACTTGTGCTGGTGGTGTTCCTGTTATAGTTGCATTAGGATAATTCCCAGCTGTAAAACCTATAATTTGTTGAAAGTTTGTATTAGGAACGACAAAGATTGGATTGATAGGTAGGGTGGGTAGCACCCAAGTTGCACCAGAAGGTAAAGTCCAAGTATTATCAGTTGCTATTGTAGTTGATATTTGAAAAGAATTTATTTGGTCTGCATACCTTGAAGGATTAACAACAATTTCTAAAAGATAGACAAATGAACCAGTGCTAGTTAATAAATAGTGAGTTTGTGCAACCATATAAGATTGTAAGTAAGCGTTTATCTCTGCTAGCTCTAAATAACTATCAGGTAAATTAACAGTCCAACTAGTCCCATCAACCCAAGTATAACCAAAATAGTTATTATTATTTGCAGCTGTAATATTGAAACAAGAGTTGTAAAGATTTATTTGTTGCACCGCTATAAACTCATCTACGAACTGAATACCTCCTAAAGGAAAAGTGTATAAAAAAGTTGAATTCCCAGAATTTGCTACAATATTACTTTGATTTAAGATAAGAGTTCTAGGCATTATATATAATTATATTAGATATTATTTATTCTAATTCTAATAATATTTCTAAACCTTTATTTTTATTAATCCTACCATTAGCTATATATTTTTTTACAAGTGCTCTCGCTTCTTTTAATAGCTTTTCATTATCATTTCCAGCATTAATCTCACCTAACATTAATTGTAATCTATTTAAGTCTTCTTTCTCTCTGTCTTCTGTTAAAGGTTTAAGATTAAGTTTTTCTGTTAGTTTCGCCCCTCTAGCTATTTTAGTAAAGTGCGCTTTTTCAGGTTCTGTTAAAGAGTCAAAGTGTCTATTATTTACTCGTCCTGTGTTAAGTGTATCTATAATAAATTCTTTAAAATTTTCATCAACATATACTGGCTTGATATGGGGTATTGTTCCTGTAGATGGGAATTTAAGATTTAAAATATTAGAATCAATTAGCTGTGGATAATGAACTATAAATTTACCGAACTCTCTATATTTTGGTATTTCAGGTATTGATATCCCTTTACCTAATTTTATCCTGTGTGCTTTGAAAGTTTTTTTAACTCCTTTACCCTCCATACTAGAATCAGAACTTGAAGAATAACCATCAGCTATTTTCTCAACTTGTAAGTGTCTATTAAATCCTTTTTTAAGTTTTAGTAAATCGTTGTTGTCTTCTTTAAAGTGTTTTAATACTTTGTCTGTTAGACCTCTTCCTTGAGTTTTTAATTGTTTAAGTTCGGCTAATGCACTTATAGCATCTTGAACTGTTGATTGTTTATTTAATTTCAAATTTTGTGGGAGAAAAGTATTATATTTCTCTATTTTACTATAAGGTTTAGTGATCGCACCTTGTTGTAAAGGTAAATTTGAAATAATTGTTGTTGGTTTTCTCGCACCACCTGAAGGTGCATTAAGCGTATCTTCAAAATCATTTTCAATTGTTGTTAAATCTGGTAGTTTCGCTATTGCTTGTTGAGGTCCTGCTTGTGCTCCTCCTGCAGGTGGAGCGACAACTAAAGTTGGCGGAGGTCGGGGAGCTGCTGGTTGTTGTGTTGGTCTTAAAGATTTTGAACTTGCCATATATGATTTAGCAATATCTTCCTGCCTTTTTTTTTCACTTTCTTCTTTTGCTTCAGCTATTAGTCGTAATCTATCGGCTTCTGCTTGTGCTTGATCCGCTATTTCCTGATCTCTTTGTTGTTGTATTCTTGTTGCGGCTTCATTAGCTATTTGCTGTTTTCTATCGGCTTCTTCTTGAGCTAGTAAGGCGTTTTGTCGTGCTATTTCAATTTCTTGTTTATATTTTTTTAGTTTAATTTTTGGAACTATTGTCCTCGCTGTTTTACCGATTCTTGTAGAAGCTTCTTGCTGTATTCTTTGATTTTCTGTAGTTATTAATCTTGTTAATTCTTTTATTACAACTCTATCTTTCCCTTTTTGTGTTTTAGCTGTTGTTTTTTTTACTCTTGCTTGCTCTATAAAATCTTGTAAAACAGCAGGATCAATTCGCGTTGTATCAAAACTTGGTAAAACCTCATTTATTGCTATAGTTATTGCATCTTCTTCAATTGGTTGAGCTATATCAGCAACTCTCTCGCTTTGCTCGCCTTCTAATTTTTGAGTAAATTTATCTAATTCGCTATAACCTTGTTCTGGAACCGATCTTATAATATTATAATATTTTGCTAAAACTTTATTAGGATCCGCACCAACAGTTTTCATCTCACTTAATATTTGCTTTATTATTTTATTAGTCGGTATTTTATAAATTGTTATCAATTGTTCTAATTCTGTAAGTTTTGCTTGTCTATCTGTAATGGGGAGTAATTCAATAATATTTAAATTACTTTTTGATGGCGAGGAATCAAAAAGTTTTTTGGTTAAATTTAATATAGGATCAACAACTTCTGTAATATTAAAACCTGTAGTGGAAGTTTTTTCTCCTGTGGTTCCATCAACAGCTATTTGGAATATCTTTAATAATTCATCCCCTATACCTTCATAATCTTCTCTTGTGGCTATTGAGTCTTTTGTTGGTAGAGTCCCTCTAGCAAAATAATTAGTTGCGTTTGTATCTCTAATATTAATACCAACGGCAGTATCGATTCTTGAAAAGTATTGTTTTAATTTATCCATCAATACAAGTGAAGAGTTTCTTGATTTACTTGAGATTGTATCATCAAAAAATTTCTGTATCTGTGGAAAGAATTTATTTAGTTTAACAAGAGCACCATAACCATCTGGTAGTTGTATTAGTTCTTGTGATACTTGAGCTGCGACAGAATAATCTGCTCCTAATAATCTTAAATTATCAATAGCTTGCTTTTGTTGTGTTAAATTATCATTCTCCACCTCTGATTGTGTTTTATATTGTGGTGGAACAGGTGGTGGTTTATTGGGGTTTTGATAATCAGCAACTCTTTTTTCTAATAGTGCTTCGTTATCAATTTGTAGTTGTAATAATTCTGCCTGCATCTTCTTTTGATTAGAAAGGTCTCTAAAACTTCTCACGTTTCGTATTAACATATTATAATATTATATTAGATAATTATTTTATGGAAATTTTAAGAAATTATTATATATCATATATATCATTAAAGTTTTTTCTAAATCTATCCTCAGGTTCAGCATCCAAATCTACTAATAAGAAATCTTGTTTGTTATGTGAGGTTGTGTCTTCATACAATTTTAATAAGACTGATTTATCAACTCCTAAAGAGTATTCTCTCATTATTCTAAATAAATCAGGTAGGTTAGCTAATCTTTTTATTATAAGATAGTTTAAATTTTTCCTTATTATTGGTGGGACAGCAAAGTATGATTGAGATATATACACTAAAGAACAATTCTGTTTTCTTGCTCTAATAAAATATTCTTCTAAAGGTTTTTGGTTTCTTTCTAAAACTAAATCATCCATTACAACTAATGTTTGGTCTTCTTTAGATATATCTTTATCAAGATCTGGTGCTTTATCAATTCCTTCAACAACTCTAACACCCTTTTTACCGAATTTATCCTCTAAATATTCATACATAGGTTCATTCTTGTTTTTAGTTATGACATAAATATCATTAAAAGTGTTTGTCATATTATGTATTAGATTCATTAGGGTCTGTGTTTTTCCTGCTCCTGAACCACCTATTATTAACATACGAAAAGGGAGATTTATTCCGTGGATATTAAAATTTGGATTATGTGTTTTAGTTAAATATTTAGGAGGTATTTTTTTATACCAATCAATTAATTCTGCTTTCTGATTTTTTTTTTGATTATTCATTATATAATAATATAAGAAAATTTTTTATATCTATATATATTATATATTTATAAAATGAGCGTTTATCCTGCACCTGCTAATCAACAAGGAGAAATATTTAATCCCAGTCTATGGATAGTGAGTGCAATTACAGGGGTTTCAGTGCAATATTTAGATGAGAATTATCTTAGATATCCTGTAGCTCAAGGTTATGAGACTTTGAATGGTATGACGAATTTAAGTAATGGGACATTTGAAAAAAATATTGTTATGAGTGGGACTTATCTTACAAATTATTTAGAGTTTCCAGACGGATCTCAACAATTTTCTGCTGGTGGAGGTGGTGGTTCTGGTGATGCTTTACTTGCTGGTGGGACATCAACTACGCCCCAAACTTTTACAGGTTATAATCAATTTAGTAATGCTGGAGGACAAATTACTTTAACAAATACAACAACACCAACATCAATTATTTTAAAAAGTGATTCAACAACTAACAACCAATTAGATATAGCAGGTCAGGTGTCTATAAGTAGTTCTACAGGTGGAAATACTGTAGTTATAAAAAGTGATGATACAACAACTAATCAATTAGATATTGTTGGTAATTGTTCTGTTGGTGGTAATCTTATAGTGGGTAATACAACTAATTCTAAAACTGTTTCTTTAAGTGCTGATGGGAATAATGCGAATCAATTGAATATACAAGATTCATCTATACTTGTAGCGGGAGCAGGATTCCCTATTTTACTAGCAGGTTATGGAGATTCAGATTCAGGTAAATACGGATTACAAGTTTCTGGAGGTGGAATTTATGTTGGAAATAATAGTGGTGCAGTGGATTCTTCATATTTCGTTCAAATTGCTTGTGGTGAAACAGCTGATGGGACATTATTTGTGAATGGGGATTTAAATATAACTGGAACAAGTATAACTTTGAATGGTAAGACATTTACTTCTGGGTCTACTGGACTAATAATTAGTCAACAAGTCACTATAGCCAACAATTTAGTATTACAAGGCACTGTTAGTGGTGATACTACATCTTCAAAATTAACACAAAGTGACAATATTGCAGAAACCGTTCAATATGATGGTAGCATTCAACTATATGGTGGAACAACAGGTAGAAGTATTTATTTAAATTATACAGGTCAGACAGATTTACAAATTCAACAAAACTTTGATGAATATTTACAGGTTTCTTCAGGGCTCACTCTATACCCAAATAAATATTCTTATCCAGGTAGCACAAATTTTGTTAATATGGCAGCTGATGGAACTACAAATAATCAATTAAATATAGAAGGGAATTTATTTACAACGGGAAGCATAATTTTAGGCAGTGGTGCTTCAACACCTCAAGCGTATTTAAAATTTGGAAATGGTTCAATTCAAACGGTTGCATATACAGGTGGTGCTCCAATTTTAGCAACTTATACGAGTTCAGCTTTAGATACTCTCTTAACACCTTATGTTTGGAGTTTTGATGGGATAAGCAATACCTTAGGAAATCAAGTTGGTTGGATTTTATATTCCAATAGTGCAATTACCACAAACAGTTCATCAACTGTTTTTTCTGAAACTAATGCAACTATTACTCCATCAGATCTTAATAATTATATATATGGTAGTGGAACCGCAATTCAAATTCCTTATAAATTTGATAACGGAACAACTATATCTAATCAAAAAACTTATTACCCATCTGTGGTTGTTGCTCTTGGTGGATTTACTTTGGATGCTATTGGAAATACATCTGGAACAACAACATTCACTGTGACACTAAATAGCTCTTCAAATACAAATTTTACAAATGCATCAACCTTGAAATTAGTATTTTATGCTGGTTAAAAATATTATCTAATTATAAATATATATATAAATGAGTTTAGAAAATAATTCAAATTTAACCCCAGCCACATTATATGGAAAGGGTGATAATGGTAATGTTAGTATGCAAGTGTCTCCAACTGGAATTATTTTAGGTGGTGATTTAAACACTGCTTCTCCAATTACTGCGACAATATCACAAGCTGGAATTATAACAGATAATGTTAATGGGTTTAATATATTAAGTTCTTTGAATATGAATAATCAAAATATTACAAATCTAAATACAATAACCCCCGACGCATCAACAAATAAAATAAATATGACGGCATCTAATGGGTTTTATTTTAATGTCGATACTGCAAATACTGGCGATGGTGTTATATATGGATCGGCGCATCAAATAGAAATTGAAGATTCGTCGAGTATTGTTGGGGATCAATATCTTTTATTTGCTAATGGTAGCGGACATAATAAAGATGTAAGACTTGATACTGATTTAACTTATAATGCAACAACCAATACTATTGCTTGCTCTAATTTTACAGGTCTTGCAAGTCAAGCGACTGCAATTACTATAACAGAAACTTTGGAACAAAATGCGACTTATTACCCAACTTTTGTAAATGATTTTGGGAATGATAAATCCGTTAGGATGGATAATTCTTTAACTTATAATCCTTTTTTAAATACTTTAACAGTTCTTAATTTAGAAGGTAATGCTTCATCCTCTACAACTGCGATTACTGCTACAAATGCGGATAAAGCATATATACAAACAACAATAGATAGTATAACTCATTATTTACTTTTTAGTCCTAATGCTTTAGATGGATATGCTACAATTAATAAAAATCAGAATACTTTATCTTGTAATCCCATAACGGGCACTATAACCGCTACTACGTTTAGTGGGACTGCTACTAATGCGAATAATGTTTTATTTACAAGCGATACTACTACTGTTACTGTTTGCCCTGTTCCTTTTGTAAGGAGCACAGGCACAGGACTTAAACCTTTATTTATAGACGATAGTGCTCCAACTTTTACTTACGCTCCAAGTGTGGGACAGCTTTCTTGTGCTTCTGTTAGGGCGAATACTTTTATTTCAGGCACTTCTACAGATTTAACGCTTACTAATGCTACTCTGGGAAATAAGATTAATTTTAATACAAGCACTTCACCAAATGTTTTGTGTTGTCAAATGGATGGAACTGGGATTGTTATGGCATCTGGCAAAATTTTAACTGGATTATGTTCTACAACTGGATTAGTTTTTTTACAAACATTAACTGGAACAATTACTGGTTCTGCGACGGCTACTACTTATACTCTACCAGCTATATTCAATACTACTTATAAAAATTATAAAATTCATTTTACTTTTGGAAATAATAGTTTTTCTGCTTATCCATCTATTTCATTAAATGGATTAAGTGGGCTTAATGCTCCAACAACTGGTGATTTATATGGATATGATATGATAAGTGGAGCTTTAAGCGCTATAAATTTATCTAATCAAGTTTTGGCGACAACACCTTTACAATTAACAGGTGCTTGTCTTCCTAATATACAAGTAGAATTTGATGTTTTTAATGTTGGTTATACAACTTCTCAATCTAATAATATTGTTAGAATTGTTTCAAATTCTGTTTATAACAATCCAGGAGTAAAAGGTATTAGAAATATTACTGCTATGATTACACAAAATAGTGCTTCTACAATTACAGGTCTTTCTTTCTCATCTATTTTAGGGGCAGGAAATAATCCAACTTGGACTGCAAAAATTTATGGATTTCAATAAATATCTAATATAATATATATATGTTATCTGAGGTTTTTTGGTCTTTTTTTTTAACCTCTTCTATTGGTTGTATTCTGGGGATATTAAAAATGGCTTATAAATCTAAATGTAAGAGTTGTTCTTTTTGTGGTTTTAAAATTGAAAGAGATATTGTTTTAGAAGTTGGTTTAGATGAATTGGAATTACAAAGGTCAAAAACTAGTGAAAAAAATAATATAAACTAATATTATATATGAGTGATTTTCAAAAAAGATTTCCTGAAGATGATCCTATTTGGGATTATTCAAATCCTTTAGAAGTCCAACAGAAAGCTTATAAAATTTATGGACCGTCTGCAATTATTTACAGAAGTAAAAATAAGAGCAAGAAATACAGCATAATAGATCCAAATAATAAAGTTGTTAGTTTCGGTAGTATGAACCCCCCTATGGAGGATTTCACTAAACATAAAGATAATGAAAGAAGAAGTAATTATTTAGCAAGAAGCGGGAAGATAAACGGTGCGTGGCAAAAGAATGGATACAGTGCAAATAATCTGTCAAGGAGATTGCTTTGGTGAGATTTATTAACCTTTGGTGAGTTAAGAAAAACTTCTTACCACCATACCTCCTTTCTTTTCATTAAAATCGGGTAAGTTTTTCTGTCCTTTATATTTTTGTTTTAATTCATATTGTTCTTTTAATCTTTGTTTTGGGATGTCTTGATATATTGTAGGGGTTCTATCACTAATTCGCTTTGTTGGTCTGAAAACTGGATACGCTTTATCACTATACACACCAAGAATAGGATTGACATCAATCCACTTTTCTTCGAACCACCTTTTGAGATTTTTTGGTTGGTTGTCATCCTGATAAGGTGGAGTATCGGGTCCGTATTTTTTAGCAAATTGTTGTTTATATTGTTTTACTGTTGCACCAGATGCATATGCGGAGTTCTTTTTATATCTACTCATAATAAAATCTCTTGCTTCTTTGTATAAACCTTGGTCTTTGGGAGTTGGCATAATATATAATATAGGTTCTATAAAATTTTATGTTATTATATTATATATTATGATTGATAAGTTTGAATATAAAAATTTAAAGTATTATGCGAAGAAATATGGTATCAGTGTTATTAGAGGTGGTAAGTTTAAGAGCGTTGGTGAGCTCGCAATCAATATTTACAACTATGAGAAAGACAGAAAGGTGAAAGATGGACTTTACCCCTTTCTAACTGGTAAATCGTTTTAGTTTTTTAGCTAAATTATTTTTTGGGGGCTTTGAATTTTTTTTTTAAAAATTTGGGGGTTTGACAAAAAAACGGGTTTTTTGCCTGTTTTTTGGGTGTTTTTTGGGTGTTTTTGGCTGTTTTTCCGCCTTTTTTTGTTAAAGCTCCTTATAAAAAATCAAAGCTCCCCCTGCTTTCAATTTATAAAGAAATAATTAAATTATATATAATTATATAATTTAGTTAGAATAAAAATAAAAAATTGTATTAAATAATATTATTTTGTTGTGGTTGCTCTCTTGGTCTATATTTTATATAACTTCTTTTTAAAGATGATAAACAAAAATTTTTTTTAAGTAAGTATAAATTATTTATAAAATTTGGTTCTTTGTTTCTTGTGTCTATTGTTGGCGTAAAATTAGAATATATAGACGTATCAAAAAAATTAAATCTAAAATCAAAAACTAACATATTTAAAATTTTATCTTTTTTAAATTTCCCCGTGCTTGAGTGCATAATATAGTTATAAATATTTATTATTAGTCCGCTTATTCCCCCGCTGTGTATTATTTCAATCTTATAATATACTTTTAATTTAGTAATTTTTATTAAATCAATAAAAGAATTTTTTAAATATAAATACCCGTTTCTTTCTAATTTATTAAAATGAAAATCTAAAAAATTAAATGTCATTTGTTGTTTTGTTGTCATTATGTATTATAATATATAGTATATATATTTGTTTAAATAGTTTTTTTATTTAATTTTTTAAATAAATATGATAAAAAATAAAATTTGGCGTGCTGTTTTGCTAGTAAAAAGAAAAAAAAAATAAAATTTAATTATATAATTAAATATAATTAAGTTTAATAAAAAAAAAAAATAAAGTAAAAAAATATTTACTCTTCCCCCTCGCTCCCGTCTCCGCTCTCGTCTTCGTAATTTATAATATTATTCGCTATTTGTTCTTCATCATCATAATTTATTATATTTTTGTCTTCTTCGTATTCTTTATTGAAATATTGGGGGCGTATATCATAATTATTTAAATCATTATCATTAGAAAATAAAATATATTTTTTATTTAGAAAAATAAAAAATTCTTTCTGTAATGTGTGGGCGTGTCCGTCCGCATTAATTAAATAATCATAAATATCATTTTTTCGCTGTTCTAATCCCTCCCCCTCGTCGTCGTCATTTCCCCCGTCGGTGTTTAGTCCTAATAGTCGCATTATTCGCGCTCCGCTTCCTGTTTTTTCTCCGTCTTGTTTTAATAATTCAATAAATGATAAATCATTATTAATAAAGTTCTCATATTGTGGCATTACAAAATTTAATAAAAAATTACTACTAAAATAAAATATTTTTTCTTCTAATTCATCAAAGAAATTATTTTTTAAATTTTCATCAGTATCTAAATAAAGACTGAATATTTTAAATTTTATATTTGTTGCTTTTGAATCTAAATAAATTATTTGGTACTCCTCCCCTGTTTCGTCTAATGTGTTAATATTTAAATTATATCTAAAATTATAATTATTGAACTTTATATTTAAATCTCTATTATCTAAATTATTATTATTTAATAAAATATACCCTCTACATAAAGGGCATTTATTATTTAAAGATTTGAAACAATCACGACAAACAGGCGGGGGGTTCTTGCAGTTTTCGCAGTTTATAATATAATCATTTGTTTTAAAGTTATCTAAACAACAACAACAACAAAAATTTAATATTTCATTATTTAAATTTGTAGTGTTTATAATTGGGCGTTTTGTTCGCCCTTTTGTTAAAATAAAATTATATAAGTCATTTAATGAGGTTATATTTTTAATATTAAAAGTTTCATAATTTATTAAATAAAAAGATGGCTTAAATTCTCTATTAATAAAATAAGTAGAAATTAAAAATATTTTTTCTTTTTCTTTTTTAGAAATATTATAATATAATAAATCAATAATTAATTTTAAAATAGATTTTTTAAATTCTTTTTTCGTTTTGCTTTCTATATCATATAAATAAATAAATTTATTTAATTTTATATCAATAACTTTTTTATTAATATTAAAATTAAAATTTGCTTCTAGAAAAATTAAAACTTGGGGGGCATTTGTAAGAAAAGAATAAATATTTTTTCTGTCTTTTGGTCGGTCTTGTTGTTTGTTTTCGTTTGTTGTTCCGCAGTTGGTGGCGGTTTCTTCTGTGGTGTTGTTTTGGTTTTCTTGGTTCTGGTTCATTATGTATTATAATATATAGTATAAGTAAAAATTTAAATAGTTTTTTTATTTAATTAAATTAAAAATAAATAGTGTAGTATATATTTAAAGAAATAACAATATTATATAGTTATGTTAAAATTTTTTTTGAGTTTTAGATTTTAAAAATCTATTTTTGGCGGCTGGGTGGATAAAAAATTTTTTATAAAATCTATTTTGGGCGGTTGGGTGGATTGGCTGGCTTGGTCTGTTTTTTTGTAGTCCATTTTTTGGCTGGGTTCTGTGGTTCTGGTCTGGTGGTCTGTTTGGGTTGGTATATCATCCCCTCCCCCCCCT
>Ga0181346_1000262_pt1 | contig 21868 bp, 17 predicted proteins | sample Su13VDMM15DN_FD_130100 | JGI IMG/M metagenome (GOLD analysis project Ga0181346, IMG submission 130100) | Freshwater viral communities from Lake Michigan, USA - Su13.VD.MM15.D.N | ecosystem: Environmental > Aquatic > Freshwater > Lake | place: USA: Michigan | collected 2013-07-15 | reverse complement strand
GTTCCTGAATAATAAAGTACTGGTCTAGCACAAGTTACTCTATATACACCGCTAGTTGTTGTAGCAGAAACTGTAGTGATCTTTCCTAATCTAGACTGTCTTGTTCCTGCATCATCTAGGCATATATTAAGGTCGGTAGTAACTATCCAATCGCCAACTGCTAAAGGAACGTTACCAAGAGCGTCTAAACCGACAGTAAACGTTGTGGCATCTACCCTAGTTATGACGTCTAAGTAATCATTTATGTTTCCATTTTGTGATATGATGTTTAGCTTTCCTGCAGAAACTGGTAGACCCACGTTATCCGAAGCATATGAAGCACCAAAAGCAGCAATATCCTCTAGACTAGTAATATCCAGCGAGGTGTTACTAAAAGATCTAACAGCTACGTAAGAAAATCCGTCTGCATCAACTAGACTTTGGTAATCTATGTATTGAGCGTCAGACCCGTCTGAATTTTTCCAAATAATATCGCCATCTGCAGTCTCATTATATTGGTAATCAATATAAGGATCAGACATGGAATACGCTATCAAAGAATTGGAATAGCCATTAGGGAAGCCAGATCCAGTTACTCCAGCTCCATTTGGATTTAAAATATCCTCCTCTCCTACTCTATCTGCCCATCCGAATTGATATACACCAACTCCTGAATTTAAGAATGCGATATCTGGATCGACAGGAACTTGTTGCAGGTAAGCCCAAGGCTCAACTGAAATTCCCTGAGACCTGTAGAAAGCAGTGTCCAAAGGATGTTGCCATAGAATTTTAACTTCTGATCCAGAAGTCTTAGTTAAAGCTATCTTAAGTTTAACTAGCTGAGTTGTATTCGAGCCACCGAAACTCAAAGGAACAGATCCTGTTACACCAGCTGGTATAGTAGCTTTACCTATAATAAATTTCTGATCCGCTGAAGAAGAGATGTCACAGAATGTCTTAAGTGAAGATTTCTGGGATGTCGTTAAAGGAGGTGCTCCACCTGTACCTGTAATAATGTAGTGGTAACCGCCATCAAATGCATTTGAATCATAATTCTGGAAAGTATTTAAGTAAAGACCCTTGTCTGTTGTACCACCTGTAGCTCCAAACGTGATAGGATCGAATAAAGTACCAACGTACATATTACCACCAGTTGCACCAGATGCTCCGGTAACTCCGTAACTAACTTCAGTGTAAAGATAATCAGCTAACAGAGCTTGATCGTAGCTTAAGAAATCTAATCTTGGGCTTAGTAAGTCCCTATCAGAAGTTAATTCATCAATAAGGTTATTACCTACAAGATCTATTCTGTAAACATTATTACAAATATCATCAAAAGCCTTTTCATCAATAGCACAGAATAAACCCGTTGCAGCAGTGTTACTATTGATCAAAGTTTGAATGTACTGATTAGCACCATTCAAATCAATAAAATCAGGAATTATACATCCAGTTTGATAGACAAGAAGCTGAACATTAGGATTATTAAGGAAATTATCCATCTGGCTCTTAATAAATCCATTAGCTGTAAAATACTGAGCCCACTGAGGGTCTACAGAAAGTTGGGGATAGTTTGTCCACTGGCCAGAGACTGCTATAACGTCAATAAAATAATCCTGTATATAATCATAAGGATGCATGAAACTAGGCACATTGTCAGCACCGTACCAATCTATAGCGAAGATATTATACCCTTTTATAGGAGTTGTAGAGTCTGTTGATTTTCTTATAATTACACTCATTGGTTGTTGACCAAGGTTAACAAGATTAAATAATCTTCCTTGATCTAACAGGCTCAACGTAGCCAAGAAATATTCAGTCGAAGCAAACCAGAATCTCTCTTTATTATAAAAAGACGAGTATAGTTTGCTAGTTAAAATACCATTAAACTGCTCTGTATCAACTGAGTATGATCTATAATCCACAACGTCAGGTGTGGAACTATCCAAGTCGTCATTAAGCTTTAATAGGCTTAAAGCAAAAACTGGACCCGCATTCAAGCAGGTTAATATAGATCTTTGAAAGAAAGACCCTCTGTTTTCTAGGGATCTATCGATATCACCGAAAACTGAGATCATTGTACTTGCATCCGGAATGTAAACCGGTGTGTTAAACGGGCCTTTGTTAGAGAATCCAACTACCAATCTTATAGTGGTAGACGTTAGAATAACACTAGCTGAACTGTCAAATTCCAGTGTGTAAACGCCTGATGCTCTAAATTGCGAATAGTCGATTTTAATTTTTTGTGCCATTATTTCTTTACGATTTTTTTCTTCTTTGTCTATATATCAAACCAAATTAGAAAAAGAAGGGACTACAGCATGGAACTAAAGTCCCTGAAGCTTTTTCCGTCCTTGGTAGAAGGACCTTGATTACCCAAACCAAATTCATCATTAGTGGGTGAAGGACCGCTGTCCCCCATTTTATTTATTATTAACCCCTTATAAGAATTATCCATCGCATCGAAAAGTTCACCAACCAACTGATAGAAGTCACCGCTTTCAAATGCGGAAGATAGGTTTACTAAGGACATTGCCACGTCGTCGTGGCCTGTTTGACTAGAATAGGTTCCTCTTGAATTCAACCCGAATGTGAATAGCTCAGGTACTGTCCATTTCTTTTCATTTATCAGTATCCTGTCTGCCCTAATCAGTGTTCTGAGTTGCTCGCAGTTTTTCATCTTGTTCTTTTCGTTGTATTTTATACCAACCTTAGATGATTTAGCAGATTCGGAATGCTTGGTGTAAACAAAAAGTTCTTCAAAAAGATCCTCGTCAGCAAGAAACTTATCAACCAGAAGCTCCCCCTTGTAATTTATCTCAAGTGCTATTTTCACAGATTCTACTCCTAGAATATTCTTTACTAGTATTCTAAGTATCTTAACTACATCCTCTAGTTTTATCTCGTTATCCCTTAATATACCAACCTGAATAAGACCAAAGAAATCCCCTTCGTCCTCAAATTCACTTATTCTTTCTATTGCTTTCCTTGGGAGAGGAGAGACCTTGAAAACGTTAATAACAGTAAAATCCCCCCTGTTTCCTCCCGAGAGGTCGACAGACACCACGTATTTTTTATTGCCCTCTGCAGCACCATCTATATCAAATTTAGGATGCCATAGAAAATTCTCATAATTCAGGTCAGAGTAATGAAACTCGTCAATCTCTCTCCATAAGTACTCTATTTCGTTTCTTTTTATCTTCTGTAACTCCTGTGATCCTAATAGCAATGTAGAGGAACTTAAGAACTGGTTCCCGTACTCCTGATTGAATAGCTCCTCGGACCCAAGGTTAGATATCTCGTTCTGCTTCCATGCATCATCCCTCCCAGGGACCTGCCACCAATCAACTCTAATTGGGTTAAATGTGTTCTCCCTTTTAACAGCACTCGCGTACATCTCATAGAACTTATTCATTCCATTTGGTGTGGATGTTATAATAATACGGGATACCTTAGAGGAGGATACTGTTGGGTACGTAGACCTAAAGAAAGCTTCCATAAAGGAAGGGTTAATGTGAGCAAACTCGTCCATGTATAAAAAATGGATAGTAAAACCGATACCGGATGTCTTAGTGGTTGTTTTAGCAATAACTCTACATCCATTATCAAAACGAATAGACATTACGTTATTGACCATCATTCCTGGCTTCAGGAAGAAAGGCAATCCTTTTATTATGGCCTTTATCTTATCCATCAACTCCTCTGCTGTGTCACCAACGTTTGCCAGTATCATCGCATTTTTATCGTGGTTGAAAAGTAAAAACCACACCAGGAAAACTGCGGACATTATGGATTTACCAACCTGTCTGGGTGCTAGAAATATATTGAATCTATTGGCCTGGTATTCTCTTAATACCGATTCTTGATATTCTCTCAGAGTGATATAATCAAGACCAGTATCAGTCATAACCTGACAGTATTTTGAAAAATAAATGACGTCCCTTGCGCACTTGTCAATTTCTATTATCTCCTCAGGGGTGTACTCGAATAGAACATTGGATCTTCTTAGCTCAGGATTATTGTCATGAAAAGGATTGTCTACACTCTTGAAGTCTAGACCTTCCTCGTCTGCTTTTCTGAGTAACTCGTTAACTTTAGCCGTGCTCCAATAATTGCCATCATTTAGGCCAGGCTGATTCTTGCTTATCTCTTCCGTCATAAAAATTAATTAAAAAGATCATCCTCTATCTGAAGATCGTCGCCACCCTCCGGTATTTCACCTTCGTATCCTTTCTCTTCAGCATCCATTCTTATCTTATCCCTAGCATTAACAATAGCTCCTGGCTTGACCTCCTCTGGTTTAACGTCTACTATTTCAGCACCTATTAGATCTCTCAGGTTCTCCATTAATCCTCTTGTTCCACGAACCTTAATTCCCGAACCGTCGCCTAATCCTTTCGCGGGTTCTGTATAATTCCCATCCGGCCCTATTCTAACAGCGCCGTTGTAATTCTTCTGATCAATATCTCCTTTCATTACCTTGTAGCTTTTTTCCATTTTATCCAAATAAGCCTGGTGATCTTTAGATATTTGTATAACCTGTCCCTGTAGTTGAGCTAGTACCTCAAAAAGTCTAGGCGTCATATTACCCATGTCTATTTCTTCCAATAACTTAGTTATCGCATGCTGTGCACTCTTAAGCTGAAATGTCATAGACGAAATGTTCATAGAATCTATTTTCTTACGGTATTCAAGATAAGGGTTATTATCTGCACCAGAATCATCAAGATAGAACATGGCTAAGGAATCCAGCAAAGACTTAGCATCCCTTGCAGCTGATATTTTTTCCTCCTCGAAATCCATCTGCACCGTTATTTTTAATCTCGGTAATTCTCCAGTTCCAGTTTCTACTGAATCTAAATTCTCATCGAGTATTATTGAATCGAGGGTCTCTTTGATTTTTTCCTCGACGACCTTGCTCATTTTTGGTTTTCTACGTGGCATAAATTAAAAAAATTAACGGCTACGAACAAATCTAGGAACGTTCAGAAGCGGTTTAGCGTTATCTATAATGTGTGCAAGCTGTGTGTCTCTTACAATATTCTGATTTAAGACGGTTGATTGATTATCTATATCTATCATATTCTTGAACAATCTTATATTTGACAAATATAAGGGGGAGGTAAATACCTTATATGAATTCTGCTCCGTTCCATAGAAAGGGCTGCTTACGTCCGTTACTATGTTAGAAGGTGCATCAAATATAACGGGCGCATCCAAGCTTTGGACATATTCGTGTATCTTAATCAATTCACTAGATTGGGATTGGGGATTCACTGGGTCATATGACATTTGCCAAGCATTTATTGAAATCTGCTTATATTTATTAGAAACGTTTACTACAACAGAATACCATTCATCATGTTTTGCTGTGAATTGAAGAGGAGAGTTTATCTCTATTCCGTTATTAAGTCTAAGGTAGAAGCTTCCCTGCTGTATGTAGTTAGTGGCATCTTGCTCCATCGATCCAGAGTGGATTAGGTCAAACCTGAATCCCCTGTATTCTAGTCCTTCAGTATAAAGTCCGCTAATAAAATTACGGGACTGTGCCTTTTGCATTTTCCATGTCGTAACACCAAGATCGAAATTAACGCTTAGATTTATCGTGGTGAATGTGTATTCGTCTATTACACTTCTTACTAGATATCCCCCGCTGTGAGAAGCATCACCCTGTATTGCAACATATCCATTGGGGTTATCTGCATAGCTGTTCCATGCTGTAAGGTTGTGCTTTATTGGGTAGGTAGAGTAAACAACATAAGATTCAGTATAGGAAGAAACATCTACATTTATAACGGGAAATCCTATCTTTCTAAGCTTTGTGTCATCGTAAGCATTTCTTAGATTCCACCAGGCGGTTAGTGATAATTCTTCCTTAATACCAAGCTTAGGAAGGTCCTTGTATCTTATGGCATTCCTGTATTTAAATGGATCGGCTGTAAATTCTGAATTGTCAACGAATGAAGATTCAAGGTCATAATAGTTATTAAGAACTATCGTCCAGTTATTATTAAGATCGTAGCCAATAATAGATAAATTATAGTAGATATAAGATCTAATGGGATCCTGAGATCTAACATATGTTGTCTCGTTGTATTGTTGTCTCTTTGTTACTTTTTCTTCCTCGCTAGTTACTTCAGCACCAAATAATTCCTGTGTTGTGAGTGAAATGCCATCTAATTCCTCTTTGTATGCTGGATCTTGGAAATATGTGTTGCTCTTTGGCTGGTATTTCTTCAGCTCAATCTTATAATAAACAGGAGCGTTCATGAAATCCCTGAAAAGATAAGTCGAGTTTATCTCATAAATTCTATTGGTTATCGGGAAATAGATTATGTCCCTTTTTCTAGGTTGCGATCCATTTCCAAATATGCCCTCAAAATATCTCCGATCTATTTGAATCTCAAAAGGCTCATCGAACTGTAGACCAAATGGGTCATAGTTAATTTTATTGTCGGGGAACTGATTCTGATTAACTAGAACTTTTATACACTTCTCATCGACAACGTTGAATAGGGTATACTCTTTTAGTATCACATCCTTGCCTCTAGCCTGAGGCTGCACAGAATAATAGTTAACATCAAGTCCAAATACCTTATTTACTATTTTACTTAGATCCTGATAAAGATTAAGAGCTCTGTTAACAGCATAAGGATTGAAGGTAAATCTACAATCGTCAAATACTACGGGTCTATTTGTATACTCATTAGAGCATCTTAAAGCAGGAGCTATAACTCTATTATCTAAAGATGCGTTAGACAAATAGTCTAGATCATATTCAAGATCCAATTGGAAGTCCACTATGGTTACATTTGGATCTACTGGTTCGTTAGTTTCATAGCCCAATGTCCCATCCGGATTAATTAATATAGAAGTGAACCTAAACTCCGGATAAAATTCATCCGCAGGATCCAAATCTATCTCGAAAATAGCAGACTCGGTATTGGAGAAATTGTTCATTGCTGTTCCCACAGTTGACCAAAGAGACCACGATTCCCCATCTATAGAGTATCTGAATTCAACCAGCACATCGTTCGGATTTATACTAGGTCCTGAATTATTGCTATAAGAAGCATCTAATATCCACCCCTTGTATTTTCTAACACCAAGAAAAGGTGTGTCCCATGTTAATACGCGATAGTTCCCAATATATTGAAAATTAAGAGCAGAATCTAACTGCTGCTTTCTAATAGAATAATAATTAGCGGTTTCACAGGGTCTGTAATAAAGCTTACCCTCTACGGTAACTGTGTGATATCCGCCACATCCTATCTGTTGGGCTCTAGCTTCAGCAGCATTCTGTGTTGAAAAATAATCATCCGTTGAAGAGAACGGAATCTTCGTGGTATTCTCCAGTCCATCAGCAGTTGTGAATCTAGGGTTGGTGAGATCGTATTGCTCACCGTTAGTATTCAGAACTTTATTAATTGGCTTGGGCAGCCTATCCTCAGGATTGAAACTCATTGGCTCTGGTCTTATTTGATAGTGATTTCTCTATATATCACCATCCAGGGTTGCCAATTTACTTTATGAGATACTTACCACTATTGAGATCAAGGTCTCCCTCACCATAGGTCTCCACTATTCTCATCACTAATCTGGTCTTCTCGTGTTCTAGATCTACGCAGATAGCTATCTTTTTCTCTCTCTCCGATTTTAAATTTTCTAATTCTTTTTCAAAATTAGAAACTGCTAAGTGGGCTTCACCTAAATCCATTTTAGAATAGTTAATTCTGGATAATAGATCCTGGATTTCTAACAGAATCTCCTCTGGTAAATTTACGCTTTTCATTTTTATTAATTCTCCTTCTTTAATTTTATTTGTCACCATATCTACAGATATTTGCTTATGACATTCGAACTATTTATCGGTATCTTTCCTTATTCTATAAGATCGTTCAATCTTTGTTTCGATAAGATTTTACAAGGTATTAACGACAGCGAAGAAGTTGAGTGCGCTCTGCTCGTTAGCCATTATTGTAAATTTCAAAAGCCGTAGCAGGATCATCAAGCAATAAAGCAACGAAGTGTTTTATTTTTTTATCGTCTACAAAATCTGCTATCATCTTTAAGTAAGCATTATCCGCGCTGTCTAAAATAAAAATGATTTCATTAACACGAAGCTCGAATAAAGCTGTGTCATAAATTGGTCCGTACGTGTAATTCATATTTTATTTAATTAAGAATCCATAAGATGTGATACCAGTACTTGTAGCAGTAGACTGAACAATTCTGATACTCAATTCATCTCCGTCTGCTACGGTAAAAGTGTTTGAAGTAGTGCTGTATAAAGCGCCTGCCGAGGTGGCTGCAATAGTAAATGACATTGCCGTAGCCACTCCGTTTTTCATTAGCGTTATAGCCATTGATCCTGTCATAGCTGCCACTGTTCTTAAATAAAAATAAGTCACTGTTCCTGCTACTACGCAAGTTCTACGTGCTATTTCTGTTGATGTGTTGGTGTTCGCTCCAATTCCTATATAAAATGTTGTACCTATTGGTATGGTCAATCCATTTAAGTTACCTACCATTGCATATCCTTGTCCACTTGGTCCAGTTGGTCCAGTAACTCCCTGAGAACCAGTAATACCTTGAGATCCAGTACTTCCTGCTGCCCCAGTGGGTCCTGTATCTCCTGTTCCCCCACCACTTCCGCCAAAATCTAAGACGTTTAATATCTCCTGGTTAAAAGGCTGTCCTCCAGGGAGATTCCTATAATTAAATGCTCTATAATCTATTATGGGTGGCAGTAAATTAATCGGGGACAGTTGAGTTATAGGTATAACGGTCTGCCCACTATTAACGCTCGACGGTGCAGATCCCGCAAATCCCCAAGTAACTATAGCGCTAAATCTATTAGTTACCGTGTTTCTGGAAAGTACTTTTGTTATTATGTACTTTTCGTATATTGCTTTAAGGTTCTTCTGGCCGTTATATCTTCCCTGCGTGTAAATCGCAAAAGGGGAAATTCCTAATCCACCAGAAGCTCCTATTTGATAATCAGGTATATCTCCAACGTTATAGATGTTGTTAACGTCAACGAATAAAGCGTTATTTAAAAGATAATTACCACTACTTAACCCTATGTAAAAATTAGCAGATCCGGTATAACCTACAGGATCAGAGAACACTATCGTGTCATAACCCAAGGAAACAATAGTTGTAGAAGGATTGATAATACCCTCAGGTAGTGCTTTAACAGGAAGACCCGAAGTCAATCCTGGAATAATAGTACTATCAACACCACTTATCACGCTGGATCCATAGGTCGCACTACCGGTGATACCAACTGAGCTGCTTAAGCTACCGTCGGTAAAATCAACTACACCACTAAATAGGTTATCTATAAGCATTAATTATTAGAATATCATTTTTACTAGATTTTCAACCGAAGCAGTTAAACTTTGAACCCCGAATGTTTGATATGGTGAATTTATATCCAGACTACACGATACTCCTAGATCATTACCATTAGAGGTAGTTTGTGCAGAAACAATAGGAGGGTTCATTGTCCTAACTGAACCATTAACACCAGCACCGTTGCTTATTCCCGCACCGTCTATTGTAACATAAAAAACACTACCTGCCATAACTGTACAAGCAGTTACAGAAAGAAGTTGTGCATTTCCTACTGTAGGCGAAGATAAAGTCATAGAGGTTCCTGATGTCCATGATGTAACAGAAAAGCTAGGAATGTATGTCAATCCACTTCCTGATGCACCCCCGGAGTTAGCAACAGTCACAGTAAATGAATTTGCACTTGCTGTTTGAACTATATAAAAATCATAGCTATCGGTCGAAGCACCGTTTCTTATAACAACGCCGTCTCCAGCTAGAAGACCATGAGCTGTTGAATTTATTGTTAGTGTTGTTCCTGATCTAGTCCAAGATCTATTCGCATAGATATTTCCGGATGAACATATTGTTATTTTGTCATTGGTACCTATAGTAGGTGATCCTGAATACTGTGCTGTTGTGTTATCGATTAGATACCTTACAGTCTCATTATAAAGTGAGTTTTGTAGTGCACTTATCGAAACAACAGCAACGCTTCCAGATGAGGCCACGCTAACACCACCACCGGAGAACTGTATGCCTGTTGCTCCTGCTACAAATGTAGTAGCATCAAAAACTCCAATACTAGTACTGGGTCCGGTTGGTCCTGTTATTCCGCCAACTCCAGAGAAATCCAAAGTCACGCTGCCACCAGTTGCAGATGCAGAAACACCACCTGTAAAGTTAAGTGTGCCTGCCCCTTGTACTACCTGTGTTCCGTTTACCTCGATAGCCAGGTTACCGTTCCAGTAGCCAAGATCATTCCATAATGTGCTACCGTCACCTATCTTTAATAAAGTTGTATCTGTTTCATATCCCAATTCTGCGGATAATAAAACTGGATTGTTGACCGACCAGTTTACGGAGGTGTCTCTTCTAATCTGAATTCTAAATGCCATTTTTTATATTGTTATTTTTTATATTCCATTTTTTTCTGTTGGGAATACACCGCCAACAATCACACCATAATACTGATATGATCCAGGTGTAGATGTTCCACCGTCTAATATGTCTCTGAATTCTTGTCCTGCAACATTACTAAAGAAATTACCAGATGCTTTCACAGTTAATGTATTACCGGTGTCAATCTTTTTAAGGTAGGATTTAGCACTACCCACAAAATAAAGCTGATCGAGGGTTTTACTATTACTACCGTCGATTATTCTATTTGCAAATTCCTCTGGATTAAATGGGAGTTGTGAGCTGTTCATAAGACACGAATGTTTTATCTATATATTCGTGTTGGTAATATAGAACCTTAGACTATTCTATTATTTCCTCTATCAACGTTTCTTTCGTCCAATTTTTGGACTGCTCTGATCCCTGCCTGCATCAAATTACCTCTGAATCTTTCAGTTGTTAAGTCCTTTTCAGGAAAATAAGTCTGAACTTCAACAGAGAATTGGCTTGTTATAAACTTCTGCGAATTACCGTATGTGAATTCAAACTGCTTGTCGTTTGTGATTTGCTCTGGGAATCCAGCAATAGCAGGTATTCTTAATCCCTGAAACTCAAAAGCAAAAGTATACGTCTTATAAAAAGTAGTTATCACAGACTGGTATATTTTAAAAGCATCTAGCATGGTATCTGTTATTATGCTAATATCAAAAGAAATGGTAAGGGGAACCGGCTTAGTATAAGCAGAGAATGTTTTCATGTTACCCTCTAGGTCTTCTATGGTGTATGACATTCTAACATTGGGATTCATTATACCAGCTACATCTATATTGCTAGCTGTCATTTTAACTATGCCCCTTGGTACTACGTCATAGTTACCCTCCGCGTGGGGTTCGTCCGTAAGGCAGTTTTTATATTCTATAAAGAAGTCTTGCAGAAAGCTCTCGTCTCCAGTCATTGAATAAAAGAAGGGAACGAAAACCTCCAATGTTTGCTGCTGATCGTTTACCTGTATATAGGTTAGCTTATCATTCAGTGACCTAATAAAAGATACGATCAGGTTCCTTAAGAATACCTCGTCCGTGTTGTATTTTTCTAAAAATCCGCTCATATTAAGTTACAGTTACAAATGTAGATTTTGTTTTGGATCCAGTTCCCCCTGCATTATAGGCAGTAAGGGTAACGCTATATACTCCGGTAGCTCCATATGTAACTATCTGTTTTCTATCTGTGGACCCCGTGGGTGATGCTGTTGCTCCAAAATTCCAAATCCAGCCAAGTGGTCTATATGCGAAAGGACTTTGAACAGAGGCATCGATAAAATAAACCGTTCCACCTGCAGAAATAGCAACACCTGAAGTTGCACCAGTTGCTGTTGTGAAATTAACAATAGGTGCAGACGGAAATGGACCTTGGGAAGTACTAATTGGGCTGGGCGTTGAATCAAAATTAGGATATCCTACAGGGACATTATCCAATCTTCCAGGTGTTTTTTGAACAACTAAAGGAATTTCCGCGTATCTAAACGATAAAGGATCTCCATTTTGATTTACATATGTCGGATGATTAAAAGATCCATTTTTGTAAGTATCTGCCGTTAAAGGGGTTATTCTCTTTTTAATCTTTCCTAACATGATAGCCACATTATTATCTGTCTGTGGGGAAAGGGTTATAATAACAACAAAAGTATACAAAACACCATCTCTTAGAGGTGTGTATATGTTGTCATATTCCACAAAGAAATAACTATACTTAGCTATTTTATTTGTACTATATACTGGTCTATTTTGATTATTTGTAACCGGCTGATAGTTTTGTGTGGAAACTGGTCTCGGTTTCAATAATCCTACACCCGGTACACCCCCACTTAATCCCGGCTCAAAATATGTGCTAGGTATATTACCCAATCCAGCCTTCTTTTTATTCTGATCAATTTTCTTGGTCTGAGATTGAGGTGTGGTAGCTTGAGTAGCTCTTAGGATTCTTTTTCTTCCGGATTGTGCCAATATTGAATAGATATTTTCTATCCTATATATTCTATAAAATAAAAATTAGAACTTATCTATAGTTATAGTCGAAAAGTTATTCATCTTTTTAACCTCCAGCTTCCAATCGAATATCTCATGAGGCATGGGTGCGTGATTGATCACAAATATATTAAGGCCAAGTTCTCTAGTTATTCTCTGCAATATTTTTAATATAGAGTAGATTCCGTCAGGATCGACAGAACTAAAAAGCTCATCGAGGAATAAAAGATTTATGGATGAAAATTTAAGTTTCATTAGCTTCATTATCGCTACAAGAACGACAAAATCGACCTTCTTCATTTCTCCAGTACTGAGTGTCTGGACAGGTATTTCTATACCCATGTGATATATTGTAGCTTTAAACTCCTCGTCAAAAACTACTTGATAGTCAAGGTGCATTTGTCCAAGGAGGTCCAATATCTCAGAATTAAGAGATGGGAGTATGGTTCGTATAGCCAATTGTTTAACCCCCTTCTCGCTTAATATATCATCCAAAGTCTTTATCCAGTTAGATTTTTCCTCCACCTTAAAAGACTCAGATTGTATGGATTGACTGTCGCTCTCCAGATTATCTATTATCCTTTTTAACGAGCCAAGCTGTTCATCCCTGCCATTCTTATGAGACAGAGATTCTATTTCCCTGTTTACCTCTATAATCTTAGCAGATATTTTATTTCCTTTGTCCCTCAAGTCAGATTTTGTTGAATTTATGTCTGTCTCTTTTTTTCTAAGATCTAAAATCAGGGATTCGATTTCACTAAGATTACTTTCCATTTTTTTAGATTCAACCTCTAGACCATTTTTAACATTACTATGGAAATCTGTATCTAGGAGTGACTCACACGTTGGACATTTATCAGATTCGTACAGGGACAATCTTCTTAAAATATCCTTCATCTTAGTTCTTGCTTCCGCTAGGGATTGGTTTGCACTAAGATTACTGGAGTTAAACTCCGTCTCAATTTTTTTAAAATCAGTTATTTTCTGAGAATGCATTTCCTGAAGATTGATAAAAGCTTCAAGGGATTCGTTAAGTGATCCTAATCTCTCCTTTGACTTTTCTTCTATCTCAGAAACAAGAAATTCCATTTCAGAGTGTGACTTCTCTATTGAGTTTTTAATTGAAGTCATCTGTCCCGATAGATTATCCATCGATTCCTTTATCTTCTTGGATTCCTCTTTAAGGGCATCCCTCATTTGGTTCAATATATGAAACCCAAATATTTTATCAACGATTGCTCTTTTGTCCTGAACACTCATTTTAATAAAACTCTTAAAGTCATTGATAGAGAGTAAGATCGTATTATTGAAAACATAATAAGGTATTCCTAGTATATCATCAGATAAGTAATCTTGGACAGTCCTTTGACCAGCTTGATCGTACTTCATGCCATCAATATACAGATCAAATAAGCTAGGCTCTAGACCTCTTTCAACTACTATATTTCTGCCATCAGATTCAAATTCAACACGAACCCACGCATTTCCATTTATCCGATTAGGGATATCACCTAATTTTTTACCCTCTACTTTACCATAGAAAGCAAATGTTATAACCTGGGATATAGATGACTTACCTGATCCATTTTCCCCTATAACCTGAAAAAGTGAGGGTTCATCGGGAAATTCAAGAATCTGCTTTCTATTGCCGTACGAAGCAAAATTTTTCCACTCTACTTTTTTTATCCTCATAGCTCTCTGTTTTCCTGATCTTTTTCTACAACTGTTTGATACAGTTTACCTAAACTTCTCTTTATCTTATCTTTGGTGTCTTCGTCCGTTTCAATAGTTCTCACATATTCACCTATGAAATCTAAAACATTGAACTGCTTTCCGTCGGTTTCCATTATCTGTATGGAAAGAGGGTTTGCTTGCTCCGGATCATATGGATGAAAACTTAATTTTCTTTGCGACTGTATTGTATCTGTTATGATATTCAGAGGTGCCTTTAAAGCCATTCTTGGATCTATCATTATATCAACGAAGTTATTCCTGAACATCTCCTCAACTTCCATTGAATTCATATCCAAAATCTCGTCAAAATAAAGCTTTTTAAACTTAGGAGAAAATTCATTAGAAAAATACGTTTCACCACCGTTAGATAAATCAAGAAGGGTTATTCCTTTAGGATTACCCATATCAGATCTTGTTATCTCATAGGGAGATCCTAGCATCTTGATATTATCAACTGTCTGGGAATAGTGTATATGACCAGCGTAAACCATACCAAATTTTCTAAATTTATCTATATTAGCACCATTCTCGATATGAACTGCTCTATTAAACTTAAGGCCCCTTATATCTGTATGACAGCACAGATAATCATGGGGTTCAGCACCTTCAAGAGTGGCCTCCTCCTCGTCATGATTCTTTCTCCAAGGCATCATATAAAACCTCTTGTCAGAAAGTACAAGTGTTTCAGGTTCTTCGAAAATAGTAATACCAGGTACCCATTTTATTGACTTCAAAGAATTGACACCATTATTGGAAACCCCCCAGATATCATGGTTGCCTATTATAAAATAAATTCCATCCGGAAATAGTCTAGATAGCTCTTCAGCTACTTCAACACCCATGTTTAAAACTTTAAGATTAACACTCTGTCTAGAATCATAATAATCACCAAGATGAAGCAGAACGTCGCCGGGTTTCCAGTGCTGTTTTACAAGTGGAAAAAACCAATCAAAGAAATAAGATCTTATATAATCTATCCACTCGTTAGAATTGTTTCTTACCCCTAGATGGGTATCTGTAATAAACCAAACTCTTTTAGCTTCCTTATTCTCTACCATTTATAGCGATTAAAACAATTTACTTATGTTTCTCTTTGATAAAACGCTGTATTTTACCTCCAGCTCGTTGACTATCTTTTCCTTATACTTGGTGGGGATCACGTCATATGCTTTAGTATACGAGAGTGATACGAAATCACATATGCTGACAAACTTCTCTATGAAGCTGAATTCGGTTCCCTCTATTTGCTCCAATATCTCATGGAATAAGTGAGGTATAAGATCCTTTGGTATTTTCTTCTTATAGCTAAGCGGATGCCATCGTGAGTTTTGAAAAGCAACATACACTACCTCCTCTAGTTTTTTCTTATAGAGATATTCCTCCTCGTCGTATCTGTCCTCTATTATTACGTGCGAAAAATCAACATCAAAGTTATCACTGTAATCAGAGTCCTTCGTTGGATTATTATGTGCACCGAATATCTTATCGCCAAGTTTTTTCTTAGGCTGTTCTTCTTCTTCTTTTTTTTCTACCATGCTATTTTTTTATTCTGTGTGCATGGGTGTATTCGTGTCCTCTACTATTCTCATGAACTTGTAATCGACGTTGAAAATCTTATGTGCATTTTTATAACCATCATCACGGTTTGCCAATATCTTCAATTTATACTCCCTATTTGCGTACATCATGGGATCCTGAATGATACCAAACATACCATCAACGGTAGCTACTAGACCTGAGGATTCGGCAGCTGAGTTGATACTCAGATCCGATGAATCAAAATCAGATTGTTTAGTTTGTGTTGCTGTAATTATAGACCATTCATTCGCCATGGCAATTCCTCTTAAATCCTCCGCAATCTGCTTAATCTTCATGTAAGTGTTCTCTGAATTCGGATTTCGCCAATTCTTCATAATGTTAATATAATCCACAATAACAACCTTAAATTTTATACCCTTACTTTCCTCAATTTTTCTTAAATATCTCTCAACGTCATGTACTGATGCTTGTGATGTTGGAAATTCCTTGACAAACAATTTACCAGGAATTTGCAGATTATCAAAAGCTACAGACTGAATTTTTTTCTTTATCAGTTGGTCATCCTCGGCTCTATCGTTGTATTCACCAACGGGTATACCTAAGATATTAGCACCTAATCTCTTCACATATTTTCGATCACTCATTTCAAGAGAAATGATACCTACATTATGGCCTGATCTGACTGCTTGAGCAGCTATATTACCAAGCCATAAACTTTTACCTACCTTAGGCATACCCATAAAAACATATAATGCCTTAGCTGAAAATCCACCTCCTAATACAGTATCTACAAAAGTATATCCGCTAGAAAACGTGTTGGTAGTGGGTTGCTTGTGATTCTCAGCATTAAAGAAATCTAATCCCTCATCGAAAGAGAAATCTAGATTATTTCTATCGTTTACTATACTCTTAAAAGTCTCAATAACAGACTTTATATTTTCGGAAGTAACAGGCGTACTCTGCAGATACTTAACTGCATCAACAGCAGACTTTGTCAGGTTCTTATATTCAATAAAAAACTGCGTGGTCTCTATGAGCCAATCCGAGTCGTATTTATTTAGATCAACATCGTATATGCTATCAATCTCGCTTATCGATACGCTATCGGTTCTGCCAGATATTTTAAGAGCCTCTTTTATTTGCTCCCTAGTTGGGGATTCCTTATACCTCTCCCAAAAATCCTTGGCTACCTCTACTATGGTTTTAAATCCCTCGTTCTTAAAAAAATCAGATTTTACAACTTCTAGGTAAGACTTGTCTTCTAGAATGTTCTTGATGATAATATTTTCGGAGTAACTTAAATCCATTTATTTCCTGTTATAATAAGGGTTATTTTTAATTCTATACCATCTCTTAGTGACAGATGACTTAGGGGTTTCTTCGAAGTCTCCATCTTTAATCATTTCATCGACGATTTCCTTATGCTCAGTTTTTTCCCAGTCCGATCCAAAAGCAGAATTAAAGGTCTGGTGAGAAAACTCACCGTTTGGCCTGCCGTCCTTTAAAAGATAAACACTTAATTCATATGTTATATCTTTCTTAGTAGGGTAGTTAGGTAGAGTTTTCCACAGTCCCATCAAGTACTTAAACTCGATCTTATTCCTCTCCATTGTCGTCTACTTCATTTCCACCCATTTCCAATTCATCTAAAATTTCAGTAGGATCGGATAGATCCGGCAATTTGAACTTAGGCTTAATGACATGTTCATCAAGATTTCTTAAAACTTCGTCAGTGAAAACATTCGGAGAGAATAACTCTGTAGATGCTATAGTCTTGCCCAAGTGCTTAACACCCCATCTAACCGAGGATGCGTTAGGTTTAAAAATCATTTCTTTTTTACCTTCAGCGTTCTTTACTTCCTCGAATTTACCTCTTTCTATACCGCAAACATCCCAAGAAACATAGTCCTGTAATCCAACATAGGGATTCATACCATTAGCAAATGATATGTGAAACTTGATCATTTCCGGAACAGTGAATCTGCTTTTCTTAAGATTTGAAGTAACAACTATACCAGTCTTAGTGCCTGCACCGTCTTTCAGCTGAGCCTTAGAAAGAAACGCAACAGCAGACATAGCGAAGATTGGTCCATCACCACCTGAGCTTTCTTTGGTCGGCATGAAGCCACCTCCGGAATAAACGTGGTTTGTACAGATCAAAGGGATCTTAGCTGCAGTTAGGTCTAGTGTGATAACTCTAAATAGCTTTCTGAGCTCCTTAGCTTTAGCACCCATATCTGCTGCATTATGACCTCTTAAAGCATCAGCTAGTTCCTTATCTGTACTAAGCATACCTAAAGAATCAAGTATCAATAAGATCTTTGGATTTTCACCTTCACTTTTAGACTTCTTAACAAGATCCAATATATTAGATACAAATGTTTGAAATTGCGAAACAGTTTGAATAGGCTGATACCTGACCTTGTTTAGATCTATACCAAAGTTCTTAGCACTGCTTTTATCAATAGCACCCTCTGTATCGCAATATATAACATCATATCCTTGCTTTTGTGCCTCCCTAACGACATTCAAACAGAAGAATGATTTACCCGTTCCTGGGTCTCCCATGACACCTAATGATCTTGTATTTGGTATTCCTCCAAATAGTGTTCCTGATATTTGGGCATTAAGAAGATAGTTACCGGTGGAGATCCACTCGTCAACTTCGCTGAAAGAGTTTTCTGCAAGAATAGAGCCTGTCTCAAACCCTGCTATCTTTGAAAGCTCTTTATCTAGGGATAGGAAAGAAAATCCTTTCCCCTTTTCCGATGTAGTTTTAGCCATAATTAAATAGAAATGTTTTCTATATTATACTCGGAAAACAGCAAGAGGTTTCTTTTAGAATTATATGATTGGGATTTAGGTTTTAGATTTGGCCTTTGTAAAGCTAAGATTTGGGCTCTTATACGTCTTAGTATGATATTACCCCGGGTGATTACAAGTAATAGTCTTAGCGGTTAAATTACGGATTGTTTCAAAATAATAGATAATTTTACGAAAAAAGTTATTTATTATCAATTAACATATAGTTCTTTCTTTATATCACCTCTTTTTTCTATGAATATACGTATGTCCTTATTAATCTCATCTGTGTCTGGAGCACCGTTAGCAGTTTTATAAGTCTTTCCTGTTAGCAAAGAAAGATATCTAGCTATTTCTAATACTTCCTCTGGTGTTACCTTATCTGTAGAAGATTTAGATGTACCTAATATATTAGACATTTCTTTTTGAAGCTCCTCTATATCTGCTTTAGAGGTGGGTGCTCCGTCTGTCACGCCATCACCTCCGCCTACTCTATCAATCTTAGAATCTCCCACCGTGTCCACTTTAGCAATATCAGCTATCACATTTTGAAGTTGAGTTGAAGCTGCTTTCTGTTTAAGTGAAGACAGCTTAACCATATCGTTTACTATACCCTGAGCTCTTGCTATCTTTGCATCACCGTCGTTAAGAAAGTCGTTAGAAATCTGGGCGTTCCCGTATTTTTCTAGGGATTTATTTTTCCACTCGGCGATACTAAGCTCTCCATTTTGTGCGGATAGCTTTTCTAAGTTGTCGGTTATCACCTTAATCTTATCACCACCTGCACCACTTCCTCTTATCTGTGAGAAGTTATTGGACGATAAAAACTGTGCAGCCTCTTGAAGTGGTTTTTGGTACTTAACGGCCGAAGCTCTTATTTCGGCTTCAAACGGAGATCCTATAAAGAAATCTATGAAGCTATCTATGATTCCAGCTAGAGATATTACTTGATTTAATAGGGTTGAGTATGAAGCTTCCTGCATCTGAGCTGTGGAAGTATCGTCTGATTTTTTTCTCTCAAATAGATCTGATCTATTTTTTAGATTAATATAAGACTCGTTAACTGCTCCGCTCGCTTCTTTTTCCTCGTATTTTTTTATGATCTCTGGAAAAACTTTTTGCAAGGAGTTTAGATCAATTCCGTTGCTATCCAATAAATTTAATCCTCCGTTAGCATAGCTATCTATACCTGCTTTTATAAAAGTGGAAGCACCATTTCCGGTGGCACTGTATTTTTCTTTAGCGTTCTTTAAATCCAAAACCCCTCTATTCATCATCTCTATTCTGGTCTCTCCCTCCTCTGGGACTTCCTCTAATTTACCCCACACTTGACCAAATTCCTCTATGTACTTCTCACTCTCTGCGCCCAGGTTCTTTATATCCCCCCACATTTTTTTATGTGAGACCTTATCCGGCTTTACCTGGCTTAAGATATCTATTATTTTAGTGTAGATATTGAAGGCATCTAAAAGATTTTTTATCTCCGGCTTACCCTCTGCGTTCACGGGTAGAATAGCTCTCATCATAACTAATGCTGAAAGAGCTTTATCCAATAATAATCTATAGATCGAATCATCTGAGCTTATATCCTTACCTGTTTCAGAGGTATCGCCCTTGCTACTTTCAGAATATAACTGATTGGTTAATCTATTTATGAACCTTACCGCTGCATCAAATTCCTGATCGCCTTCTTGATAGGTCTTAGATGCACCTTTGTTTTCTAAAGTTATCCACTTGTACTGATCTTCCGATCCCTTTTTCCTTCTGGAATCTATCCCTGATATTCTTTCCCAATTTCTAATCCCCAATACTGCTTTATCGTCCTTGGGCATTAGCTTAGTGTCTCCTGAGATATCTATGAGATCCATTTTTTTGTTAGATTTGAATCTGGTCCCACCGAATATACCGTTTCTAAAGGTAAATTCATCAGAAGAGAAGGATCCCTCATTGGGATCCTCCTTTTCAATTAGATAATCTGAGAAGCTCAGTATTTTCATTAGATGCCTTTAATTTACTTTTTTTCTGCCGTTTCTGTCCCGCTACCTTCTTTAGAAACCTTATCAAATGCTTGTTTAACTTTTTCCTTTCCACCTTTCTCTTCGATCTTCATAAGCATAGCTTGCAAAAGAGGTGACATTACTTTACCGTCACTTTTTACTTCAGGCTCGATTAGAGATAGTGCTTTAGATACCTCCGCGATAGCTTTTTCAGTGCCTTCGCCGTAAAGTCCATCTGCCTTGATTGGTTTTTCTAAGTAGTTATTCAATAACTCCTGGATCTTCTGAATTGTCTTAAGATTCTTACCTTTCTTCTGAAGGTTCCCAACCTCTTTTTTACCAGTTACGATCTCTTTGTAATCGTCTAATTTAAGACTAGCTTTCTTGAAATCGTCCATTTCCTTCGCTTCCTTAGCTTTCTCCTCAGCTGTTTTTTTATCTCCCTCTGCTTTTGCGGTTTCTATATTCTTCTGAACTATAGCTCCTATTTTTTCAGTGCCTGCTTTTAATTTAGCTTGTGCATCCTGTATTTTGGTCAATACTGTTTTCTCTATTCCGGATTTAACAACCTCGTCAGAAATAGCTTTTTGCTGCTCCTCTTTCACTTTAGCAATCAACTTAGGAATTTCTTCCAATCTGTTCTTTCTAGCCTTTCTGCCCATTCCTTCCCATTTAGCATCATCGGAAAGTTCTTTTTTAAGTTCTTTAACCTGTCCTGCTAGTCCTGACATTGCTCCTTTTATTCTCTCTGTTGGAGGATTTAAAAGAACCATGTTAATTCCACTTTCTAGGGTATTGAGGTCTCTGATTAAATCAGATCTATCGTCTTTAAATGTATTCTTTTCTAAGATAGGATCTCTTTCTATAAAATAGCTTTCGTTAACTGATTTAACAGCTTGAATAAGACTGTTTTGGTAATCCAAAACACCATCAGCAAATGCCTCTTGCATTTTCTTCTTATCCTCGTCACTAGCTGTCTTTAAGAGCTCTTTGTAAGCTTCTCCCAAAACTGTAACAGCCGGTACTATAGAAGCTTCCAATTCTTTTTTTATGTCTGCATCTTTAACTAGAGCCGCTATTTTCTTAGCTATAGCTTCTATTACTTCTGGTTTTTTATCAACCTCCGCTTTCATTATGGCTTGAAGATCTTTAACTACATCCTTGTATCCTTCCACTTTGGAAGCTAGTTCTCCGTAAGCCTGAAAATATAAGCTTAATACCAAAGGAGCAATAGCTGAAATCCCCTCTTTTGTGGGCTCATCAGCTTCAAAGATCCTCTTGAACGTTTTAAAATCTAAAATTGGTTTCATTGCTATGTTTTTTATTTTCTTATATATC
>Ga0181346_1000257_pt1 | contig 22056 bp, 27 predicted proteins | sample Su13VDMM15DN_FD_130100 | JGI IMG/M metagenome (GOLD analysis project Ga0181346, IMG submission 130100) | Freshwater viral communities from Lake Michigan, USA - Su13.VD.MM15.D.N | ecosystem: Environmental > Aquatic > Freshwater > Lake | place: USA: Michigan | collected 2013-07-15 | reverse complement strand
ATGAATTACTCTAAATCGTAAGGGTAATTATAAAGTTCATTTAAATAACAAAGATAATCCTCAGAATTTATAAATTCATTGTGTATTTCTTCAAAAATGTCCATATTTTTATTTTTTAGTAGTCCCATCAGGGTTCGAACCTGAAAAATTTCTTTAGAAGAGAAATATGTTATCCAATTACATCATGGGACCATATTTTTATACTTTATAAGTTTAAATATAATTTAACAATAATAAAACTATTTTGTTATGTCAAACTTACTTATTTATTTTACGACCAATATTCATATATGATGAATCACTTTTATTAAGTTTTTTTGATAAAAATAACTTTTGAAGAGTATCTCTATTTGAATTTGTATTTGTATTTGTATTATTATTTAGTTGTGGGGTTTTTGGTTGAGGAGTTAATATTTTTGGTGTGTTTATATCTCTGTTTAATATTGAATTAATTGTATCTTTATTAATTTCTTTAATTATTTTCTCTTCTTTATTTATAATTTTATGAACTGTTTTTCTTGGTGATTTATTAAAAACTGATTCTAAAGCATATTTTGATTTTTCTTTTAATTCTCGATATAACGTAATTTCACTAATATCATTAATTCCTGTTTTATATATTATTTCTAAATCTTCATCAGAATATTCATTTAAAATTAAAAATTCCCCAATAACTAATTTAGGTATTGGTTGACACTCATTTTTAATTTTTTTATTTTTAGTTATCATATGATAATAATGTCTTAATTTTGACCTTGGATTAGTGTCGTTGCTATTTGTTAAACTTTCACTATGTCTTCTATACAAAAAACAAACTTGTTCAACATGTTTAATTCTTTTACTATTACACATTACCCTCCAATTAAATTCAGAATCGGCAGCACAAACCCAAGGTTCAAAACCGTTCATTTCAAAAAATAAACTTTTTTTAATTCCAAAAACACCTTCACCAAATGTTGATTTTTGTGATAATAGTTTAGGGTCATTTAAATCGTATTTATCTTTAAACTGAGATAACATTGGTTTAATCATATCAAAATGTGGGTAATATTTTACCAATAATTTTGCCATTATTGGTAACATAACGTCATCAGAATCAAAAAACAATAAATTTTCATACTTTGTTTCTTTAGCAAGGGTATTTCTAATAACGTATGTACCATATCTTTCTTTGAAAAAATAAAACTTAATATTTTTTGAATGTCCTTTAAAATTTTTTAATATATGGTTTGTTGTTATTTCACAATTATCAATACCTAATAATATTTCGTATTCATAATCTTTAAATGAGTCCACAATACTATATAAACATTCATCTATATATTTATCATTATTAAATGCAGTTATTATTATTGAGATCATAATTTAAAAGTATTGTAAAAAGTTAACGATTTTTCATCAATATTATTTTTTAATAAATTAAGGTTTGAATCATCAGAAAAATTACGATTATAACCATTCTTATCATGATGTTTTGCTCCACCTGATAACCCAATACCATGTTTCATACCAAGATGATAAATCTTTTCTGGTGAAACTGTACATAAAGGTACATGAGGATGAGGTGATAATTGTTTCCACATTGCCGTATCTAAGAAAGGATCGTTATCTTTAGGGTAAGAAATTCTAAGTATTTCATTTGTTACCATAGAACAACAAGCGGATGATTTATGTGAGTGGGTAAATTTTCTGTATTTATTAACGAAAATGTGGTAATAATATGTGTAACCAATACCAAATATTTTAGGTTTACCCGCATCAATCCATGAGTTTAACATAAACTCAATGTATTTACTTGAATACCAATCATCATCTTCCCAAAAAAATACTATATCACAACCTCTATTAAATAATTCTTGACAACCATATCTATATCTTGGTGTAATGTCATAATCCTTTGATTTTGGGGGGTAATCAACAATAAGTATTTCATCTGGTTTTCTTGTTTGCTGATCTAATAACCATTTTGCATGATTTAAAAATTCGGTTCTATCTCCCCTACTTGGTATTAATACTCCTACCTTCATATTTTAAAATTGTTTAATATTATCTAAGTGTCCCCACTTTTGTTTTAATCTTTTCTTATATTCATTATAATTTCCCCACTGATATCTAACAGTTCTACAGGTATAACTATGGTGTTTAAAATAAAAAGGACCATCATCCTTTCCCCAATTCACTAATAAACTATATGTTCCTCTATTATGTAATTCTTGACTTCCAATACAATAATCCTCAACACCAAAATGAAACTCATTAAAAATAACCTCATCAAACCTTAATGGGTTTTCTTTATCAATAACAAAAAAACAAGGATCACAAAATTTTAAGTTATATTGACTAGATCCTAATGCCCCAATGTTTTTGTTAACCTCATTTTTCCCAACAACACATAATACACCAAAATTGGGGGTTTGTTCAATTGTTTTTTGAATTTGATTAATCATCTCATCTGAAAATGTTACATCTTCATGTGAAAATATAATATACCTGTTTGGGGATTCATTAATAACTTCATTATGAAATCTTGATGATTTAATATTTGGTTTTGTTATAATATCAACCCTATCTTTTATTTTATTTAAACAAGGACCTAAATATTGGTCATATACATCTTTCTTATATGTTATATATGCGTAAGTAAATCTCATATTAATTTAATGGTTTGTCGTTATCGGTTAATTTAGATGTAGTATTGTTACCGTGAATTCCTAATTTAACATATCCTCTTGGTATGTAAATTATATTTCTTGTAAACTCTTCTAAAAAATCGTGCATACAGTCCATAATACCGTGTTTAACACTCTTTTGGATTAACGTACTAAACATTGAACATACTTTACTATAATCTCTACCGTGGGTATATTCTTTACCTGTGTTAATAACTAATTTAGTTGGGTGAAAATTTAAAATAAAATCGTCGTATTTGGAGTTATTTTCATTATATAATTTACGAATAGTCTCAATATAATTTGATTCCATAATATCATCACAATCGTGTCTTGTTTGAATTGTTATATTATTATTTATAACGTATTCTTTATAATCTTTTTTGGTGTCTGAAAATGGAATTACCTCAATCTCCTTATTAATTTCATTTCTAATTAAATCATAATGTCTTGGATTGACAATTAACGCAATTGAGAAATTTTTATCTGTTTGTGAATTGATTGAGGGAATATAAGTTTTTTTCATTACCTCAAAATATTTTTGGAAATCTTCGTCTTTACCAAATTTACATCTTGTTATTACAATATGTTTCATAAAATCTTTTTTATAAATAGTAGTAAAAACAAAATGGGAATCAATGATTCCCACTTTGATAGATAAACTGAACACCTCCTTCTTTTTAGATGGTTTATCCTTACCCGACAACTACGTCAGATAAGTTTCATTTAGGTTATTTACCTACTTTTCTTATTTTTGATAAAATTGATTTAATAATTCTTTCTTCTTTAAGTACTGTTTTTTTATTATTTATTGCTTTTATTACATGTCTTTTAATAGATTCTTGCAATGAACCACTTCCAATACATCTACATTTAATATCACCAAAATCAGGTATACGAAATGGACCAGCAATTTGAACTCCATTAACTTTCTCTCCTCTTAATAAATTAGTAATTTCTTTCCAACCTAATTTACGGTCAAAAAGTGTCTTAGGTAATCTTACTTTACTTACACCAGTTAATGATGCGGCATCTATCTTAAGTCCATTAAGACCAATAAGTTCATCAAATTTACCAGTTTGAAAACACCCACAAAATTCTTTTGCTGCTCCTTCTCTATTTGGTCTAGAACTTTCGTCACCAGTTAATGCGGCAATTAAATATGTTTTTAATTTTTCAATTATTGATTCCGCACTCTCATCACAAGAACACCCAACACTTTTTTGAACTGATCCTTTACCAAAAATTACCTCAATTGTTGCTGATGGACAAGTGGTCTCTAAATATGTTCCGAATGTAAGTTTTTTAAATTGTCTACTACTTTCATTACTTTTAAGTGGTACTAAAACCGAATAATTATCTTCTGTAATTACAGCACCTGCACCTAAAACTCCTTCTGGTAATACTAACCTACTACTAATTAATCCTTCCATTTCCATCAATTCATTATATTTGTGGAAATATTCAGATCTAGCACCAAATTTATTAATTGCGTTTTGTACAGTACCTTGATCAAATTCACCAACAATTCCATCCTCTTTTTCCATGTTTAGAATTTTGGATTTTGGATTGTATGTTATGCCATCATTTGTAACAAAACCAAAAAATACTCTTAATTCTTCTTTAGTTTTTGGTGTCCCCATATTATTGTTTAATTGTGTTTTATTTTCTGTTTTATTTTCTGTTTTATCATCTACTTTATTGTTTGATATTTTACTTAATCGGTCACATTCAGAAATTACATTATCTAATAATACACTTAATCTATCTAATTTTTTGGCGACACCGGAAGCAAATGATAATTCAACGGATTTATCTTTTTGAATTTTTTGAATTTTAGCTTTTGCATCTTTAATTTGTTGTATGTTACCTGTTTCACATGCCTTTGATGAATCAAAATTATTTAATAATGTTATTGCCTCATCCATTTCTTTTCCGGCTCCAACTCTATCTGCCATAGGTTTTAAATCCTTTAAAATAGCCAATGCTTCGGTTCTAATCGGTTCAATAACTTTTTTAATTTCTTCAGGAGTTGCTCCATTATTTAAGCTTGATTTATTTATTAGACTAGAAGTATTAACCCCTTTATCATTTAAGTCTGAAGATCCTCTATTAATAATTTGTTCTTGTAATTCAAAGCTTAATTCATCTTCTATTACGGCAGGTTCCCAAGTCCAAGTTGGTTGTTTTTTAATTTTAACAACTGGTTCACCATCTTGATTTATTGACGTATATAAAACACCTACCTCACCTTTAGGATATTTTTTTGTCATATCAATTGGAAATAGAACTAAATAATCAAATTTAGTCATATCAGGAGATTTTAACTCCTCTTCAGTTAATTTATATTTTATTATGTCATTATTAAGATCTGTTTTTATTACATAAACTTTTTTGTTTCCAACATTACCAAAAACCCCTTTAGACCATATCTGTTTGTTTTCTATTAATTTTTCCCATACTCCCATTTGAATTTTAGGATCATCCATATTTTGTTGTGGATTACTTCCACTTATCCAAGTCAAAGCGTTAGGATCTTGTGACCATAATAAAAATAAATTACCAATAGCTCTTTTACTAGGATCCTTTTGGTCTACTTCTGAATATGACTTTCTAATTGAACAAGTATTCCATTGTTTTGATAATCGTAATAATCTTGGGTCAGTTGATAACCATAAATCATGTTGTCCAGCAACTGATGGATAATATTTATAAACAAAATCTCTAAATTTAGTACTATCAGATATAGAACTAAACGGTGTTGAAGGAGAACTACATGACGATGGAGGTCCTGGAGGTCTTGGTCCTGGAGGTGGTCCTGGAGGTCTTGGTGTTGGTCCTGGGGGTGGACAATTTCCACCACAAGTAGATTCCGTATATTCCCCTGTTGGATCTTCTTTACATAATCCACTAACACACTTGTATTTTTTTACAATCGGAGCTGTTTTATTTTTAAAAAAATATTGAAATCCTTGTTCACAATCTAATAGTTTTTTATCGTATTGGGCAACTGGCTTACTATTGTAAGTCATCTTACTGGTGGTGTGAGTAAACCCAGCTGATTTGTAACGAGCAATATCAGCGTTACATTTCATTTTTTTTATTTTCATTCTATTTTTTTTTTAAATAGGTTTGTTTAGTTCCAATCTTTTACCTTATTGTCCCAAGTATATGTTGCACCATCGTATGTGCCGGCACATTTTTCAGTGTCAAATGCTCCATATTTGGTGGCATCAACATTAGCAGCACCACCATATACAGTTTCAACTGCTGTTTTAAATGCGGCTTCACCAGGACATTCTGAATTTACTACTTCTTCTTCTTCTTCTTCAGGTTTATATCCCAAATCACATTTGTTCCACGCTTCTTGGTCTTCCATATTCCAAGCTCCCGTCCATTCTCCGGCCCAATCAAAAACATTTCTAACGGCACATATTCCAGTTCCTTTTGTAGCTTTTAATGTTGTCCCCAATAAGAGAATACCAATACCCCATTTCTTCCAACCTTTTAATAGTTTCCAACGTTTCCATATTTTTTGAGCTAGATTAGGACTAAGATTGTCCACAAGATGTTTCTTTATTTGATCGTCCGTTTTGGCTATTAGGGTAAGATAATCCATATCTTTATTAGCATTAACAAAATCTTCAATTAATGTTCTTTGTCTTTGTGATAATTTACCCCAAAGATCGTTTGATTTGAATCTATCTAAAACTTTTCCTACTTTTTCATTATTTTTAATTAGTTGATCGATTGCATCGTCAGCGGAACCACTTACCTTGTTTATAACATTGGCGTTATCTAATTGATTTCTTATTTTTAATAAAGCATCATCATGTAACACTGATTTTAAGTATAGTAATTCATCACTTGATTTAGACATAAGGGCTGTTAAATCATCACTAACCTGAGTAACAATTTCATCGTATGAAACAATTCCTTTTTTATAAGCGTCTATATACCCAGCCATTCTATCATTCACTAATTTACCAACTCCAGTTGTTACATCATCCAAAGCTTCTTTTGCAATAGATTTAATTGCGGTATTACCAAGATCATCTATAATATATTTTAACACATCAACTTTATTTGCTGAACTAACGGCAGGATCTAAAAAGTCGTCCATTAATCTTTTAAGATCGTTAGCATTTCTAACTCCTAATGTGGTTAATTCTCCTATATCTTTTCTCAAAAACTTAGCTAAAATTTCCACAATTTCATCTCCAACAGACTCTTTAAGTAATATTTTACTTTCGGTAATGCCCATCATTTCTTTAATTCTACTTATTTCTGTTATTAATTGTTTTGAACTCATAACTATTATTTTTTATTTTATTTTATTTTATTTTATTTATAAATATATCAATATACTAAAAAATTAACATATTATTTATTACTCTTATAAAATCCCATTAAATACTCTCTAAAATTAGGGATATTATATTCTTCAAATCCAAATTTTGATATTTTACTAAAGTCACCTGTATTCATTGCATCGTTAATTAAAACATCATAATCGGACATATTTTTTGCATTTAATATAACGCCCCAATTAATTTTACTTGTATCTCTAAATTTGGTACTTAAAAATCCTTTATTAATTGTACTTGGAGATGAAATAACATTATCTGAAGTTTTTGTTGTGAATATATCATTAACATCTGAAGGTTTGTATGAACCTCCTTGATTTGCACTGTACATTTTATAATATGTTGTCTTATCAATACCATTTTTTGGTATTGGACCCATTAATTCATATCTATAATGTATGGATGGAGTAATTGTTTGATCACCTGAGATAACACCACCTTTTTTATATCCTGATATTGCAGATTGTATATCTGATAGCATTTCCTGTTGTCTTCCACTATTAATAACCTCAGGTGGTATATAAATTGTAGCTCCTTGTTTTCCGTATTGTGGTTGACCTGGTTTGAAGGCCTCCGATGAATTTTGATACGAACCCCCAACTTTGGCCGAAGATTTATATTTGTCAATAACCGGTTTTAATGCATCTTGTAGGTATATTGCATCTTTTATGTCTTCACCAAAAATATGAAATTTCCATCCACTCATTAATTCTTGAGTATGACCAATATTTTTCCAACTGTATGATCCTAATTTTGTTTCTAATTCTTCTTTACTTAAATTATCTAAATAAGAATGCGTGTCAGATGATTTTATTGTGGAACTACCATTACCGTTTTTAATATTATCAAGAGAAGTTTTTGTTTTAGTTTTTATTGCATCGGTCAATGAGTTTTTAAGTGTAATTAATTCATCACTTGACTTGGACATTAATTTATTTATATCTTCAGTTACTTGTGTTATAACTTCATCATATGTTATAATTTCTTTTTTATAATAATTTATATATTGGGTTGTTCTATCATTCATATATTTACCAACTCCGGTTGTTACATCATCTATTGTACTTTTTGCTATATTTTTTACTATACTATCCCCTAATCCCGAAATAATTGTCCTTAAAATTGTTGATTGATCTAAAACATTTGCGGTTGGGAAATTTTTAATTAAAGTTTTTAATTCATCCGCATTTTTTACACCTAAATTAATTAATTCATCACTACCTTTTGATAAAAATTTTGACAGTAATTCAACTAAATCATCGGATAACCCTTCTTTCAATAATATTTTATTTTCGGAAAAATTAATTATTTCTTGAATTCTTTTTATTTCATTAATTAATATTTTTGTTTTCATAACTTATATAAACCTTTTAAAATTAAAATATATTTCTTGTAAATCCGGATTATCAACAATAGTTTTTAAAGTTGGGGATTGGCCTTCTGATCTACTATAATTTTCATTATAAAGTATTATTGTTTCGTTATCACAAATAATCTCAAATATTTTGTCTTTTTTACCTTGGGATATTAATGCATTTTTTTTCATTCTATTAATCTCTACCCAGCCAGAAGATTTCCAAGAATTAATTTTTTCTGTACAGTTTACTGATTTTTCTTTTGTTTTTAATACTAATTCATCTTTTGTTTTTAATTTAAATAGAGTTTGACCATCCACAATACCATTTTGATTTAATCCATTTTTACTCTGAAAAGAAATAATAATAAACTCTGTGTCCCAATCAAAAATACCAGTTGGTTCAATTTCATAACCTTTTTCTTTTAAAAAATTTTGTATCTCAGTGACTGAATCTCCGGAAATACCCCAAGATAATACAGATTCTCCAGATTCTACCTCAGATAAAGGGGGGGATTGAGTAAATTTATGATCTTTCTGAATTTTTTCTTTTTCATCAGGTGTAATTTTTGTTCTTGCTTTATGCCTTGCATTAAAAAATGCCAACACATCAGCTAATGGTTCAACGGCGTTATAGTCAAGTTCAAGTGCTTTATCTATCAATTCCGGTGTTAAATATTTAGTAGGGTTTTTTGCCATGTCTTTTTGCATTGTTTCCCAAGCCTTTTTGACCTCCGCATTTTTTTCTGCCTCATTAGCATTTTTAAAATAATCAAATAATTGTGCAAAACTAGAATATTTTCTATCTTCATCGTTACCATAAAACGCCAAATAAACTTGGTCAACACCATATGCTATACCGCCAATTTTTATAACCATAAATGTAATTGATGGGAGACCTAAAAGTTTTTTGTTAATTTTATAGTACATATCAAAAAATTTAGACCATCCCCAACCATTTTTTATGGCCGTAGAATACATTCCTGTTGTTATAAACTCAGTCATCATTTTTAATTTCATTGATGATTTTAATGCAATTTGTGACCCAGACACCCCAGTTTGAATTGATTTAATTGCTAGTTTTTCCGATTCAGATAATACTTCTTTTGCTAATTGTTTTTTTGCGATCAATTGAATACCTTCTTTACCTAAAGTTTTTATCGTTGTTTTAGCTGCAACATATTTAACTAATGTGACAACATCATCAATACCTAACAGACTTAAAGACATCATCATAACTCCCATGTATTTATCTCCTTGTTGGAAATAAATTGCGGAATCCGCAACTCCCACAAGTGCGGAAGCCCCAAAAAATAATGGACCAAATGGACCCGAAACAAAACTAACCGCAAGTAAACCTAATTCAACAACAGTTAATACATCATGAATGGCTTCGTATTTTTCATTATCTTTTTCACCACCTGGTGTTTGATACTTCATTACGCTTTGGAAATCCATCTGTACAGTATATTCTTGACCGTTAGGAAATTTAGCCATAAACATTTGTTCACCGATTAGTCCGTTTTTTTGACTCATGTACCTACAACCACAATATGCGTTTGGACCTTCACCTGCGTTCCAAACCCATAATCCTCCGGCATAATAACAAATATCACTGTAACTAATATAAAGAAGATTTTCGTCATCACTATCCCCAACACCGCCAAATACTAAAGCACTTCTACATTTTTCATCAATTACTTTTTTAACTAATTTAAAATCCCTATTCCAAGTTTCCCCCGCAACATATTGGGGACCCTGTGCTTGTTTAGTTCTTTGTTCCCAATTATCCTCATATCTCTCACCTTTAGTTTTTGTTCCTGACATAACCGCAGTTTGTTTTTCAAATTTACCACCATCACCTAAACGATCACTTTTATTTTGGTCTTTCACTAAATAGTAATCTTGTTTTTCGGTGTTAATTTGTTTTAACTTTTCTGGACCATCATCGGGCATAAAAAGGTCAAAATCTGACTGACTATATTCTTTTGGTGGGGGAAATAATTTTGGATTTACGTTCCACCCATAATTAGTAGCCATTTTTGTTGCGGATGCCTCATCAAATTTAAATAAAGTAGCTTTGTTTTTTACAATCCACGTTGCTATATTTGTTACAGGTGATCTTTCATCATATCCGGACGGATCTTCCTTTGTAAAAATGAATGTTTTTTGTATGTTCATTACTTTTTCTTGACTCCTTACAACATTTTGGTCATAATCAACATCAGCATACCAATTAGGATTACTTTTCATGTAGGAATTTTTATATTTATCCCACAATGTTCTTGTGTTACTACCAATGCTACCAAATACACCGTCAACCGCTTGATTATACGTACATGGGGATTTACAAAGTTTTGTCACATATAAACCTTTAGTGTTCGGTTTTGTCTTTTCACTTTGTTCTAAATACCATTTTTGGAAATTTTTGGTTTGTAACGATGTAACTGGTATTTGTTGACCATTAAGTTCCGATCCCGTTTCTCCATCATCAACCCACCATTTTGGGTTAAATGCCTTATATTTTGCCTTATATTTACCCCAAGCGGTAATTGTGTTACCACCCCAAAAACCATCAACCGCATCTTTTTTCCAACAAGGTTTTTTATATGAGGGACAAAGCATAGAATTATATGCACACTCGTTGGTTTTATCTTTACTTTTACAAGTGTTTGCAACTTTTGGTAGATCTTTTTCAATGGTACTCCAAATATATTTTTGGAATTGCATTATTTGATTCATTGTGATTGGAATCTGTTGATCATTTGGTGATTCAGTGGTTGAATCCTCAATCAATAAATTATCAATGGTTTTTTTATTTTCAACCATATACTTCATATTAAGAAGTATGTTCTTCACTATATCGTCTGTATTATTCATAGTAACGTGTTTGCCTTTCCTCTAGCAAGTTTATTTAATGACTTCCAAGTAACTTTAGAGTCAATTGTATTTGCAACACTTCTGGTGAGTCCTGTTTCCCATTTTGTTACTGTTGGGTATCCTCCTCCTCCTCCACCGCCACCACCGCTAGAAGGTGCCGGTTCAGAATCCTGTTCACCCAATTCACTATTATGTGAAAAAGTAAACTCATCCATTAAAAATAATATATCATTTAAATTATTTTTCATATTTTTATATAAATAGTTGTATATTAAAAAAAAAGAATTATCTTTGTAGATATATATTAACTAAAAAATTTATTATGAAAACTGTTTTTTGTTTATTTTCCGTTATTTTTATTCTGAGTTCTTGTTTTAAGTACTCCCAACCAAAATTATTAAGTCTAAGTGGTGAATATCGCATAGATAAAATAACGTATGAAAAAACCGATAATACCGATACATTACAATTTGATGTAATCTTAGACGGAATGTATGTTAATCCATCTGAAATTGATGTGTTAGATACAATAATAATTGGGTTTACATCATTACATATGGATTATAGTACGATTAGATTTAAACCAATCCCAAATCAAGATGGATCTAAAACTTGGACAAAAGAATATTTCTATTATGTTCATGGACCATATAGTGTATATGATCTTGGTTATTTAGATTTTGATTGTGACGGAACCAACAGGAGATGGAAAATAATTGATGATGGGTTAGAAAGTTTAGTTGTAAGAACCACGGGTCAATGGACATTTGGAAATGCTGGACCCCATGTTTCATTAACATACTATATGACAAGAGTTGGTCCATAATGGATCAACTTAAAATAATTCTGGTTTTGGTAATTTATTGGAGTTAACAATATAATATTCATTTAAATATGATATTAAGGTTTCTTCGTCAATAGATTCAAATTCATCATCTTCAAACTCAAAATCCTCTTCCTCAAATATCTCAAAATCATCTTGTATTAATTTATAACCGAAATCTTCGGCTTCTGATATACTAATGATATCATTTCTAACCTCATCCTCACTGTCTGACATTAAGGTAAATGATACCTCAAGTGTTCTCGCCTTTTCATGAATGTAATACGAGATAATTTCTTTTATTTCCATAGTTCACTAATTTTAAGTAAATATGATAATAAATGAATATTTTAATTATATTTTTTAAATCTTCGAAACATATCTATTGATTCGTGTAATTTTTCCATAAATTCTGGAAGTACATCCTCATCAACCTCTTCAAAATCGAAATCAAGATTATTAAAATTATCATCACCAATATTATCAACAGTATCGCCACGATTAATGTCAGACATATTAACCTTATATTTGTTTGATTTAGGGAATTCTTTTTCACTATAATCTACACCACCCCTTAAATCCATAATTTTGAAATCATCAAAACCTTCTTCTAATTCGTCTTCTTCATCACCATAGTATGGATTATACATACTTCGGTTTTTATAATCATCTACACTATCATCATCATCATCGTTAATATTACCTAATTCTCTTTCTATTCTTTTAATTTCTTGAGATTCTTTATCAAACTTATCATCATAATCTTCATCAGCATAATCATCATAATCATCATCGTTAGTATTACCTAATGAGATATAATCAAATTCTTCTTCATTTGGTGATGGGTATTCTTCATTATCAGAATTGAACCCATAATCGTCTAAATCAACAGTTCCATTTTTTAAATGTCTATATTTATATTCACTTTGGTCGTGTTGATCACCACCAATCATATCTAAACCTGTGTGAGATTCATTAATTCCCATATTGGTATATGGTTTTACAACTCCTTTATTAGAAACCACCAAACCAACTTTATCGTTTGCATAGTCCTGAACATATAAGGGTTGTTTATTAGTTTGTTGTCCATATTCTGTGACATATCCATCATAAATTGTTTTATGTTGGTTAAGGATATTGTTTTTCTCCTCATTTGTCATCTTAAAAAAATATTGTGCCATAGTTTTGTTTTATTATAAATAGTTTGTTTATCTCATCATTTTACTTCCACCCTTCATGTCCATCCAAAGTCTTAAAAGATTTGATGAGTCTTGACGAATGTATCTTTCAATGCCTTTAAAATATGCGTCATCATTATCTTCTTCATAATTATCCCCATTTTTGGTATTATCTTTCTTTTGTAAATAATGTTTCATTGCCCCATTAATTATTTCTTGTCTTACATCATCCGCAATTTCTAAAAGATCCTGAAAGGCATCATTTTTATCGTCATCCATTTCATCATAATGGTGTTCATGTTCTATTCTTTTTTTTCCCATATATAAGTATTGTGCAGCACTTAACATATTTACCACACTGGATTCTCTTAATAAATCTAAAAACTTTTTAATAGTCCCTATTTTATATAACCTTGAATACTTAACAAATTCTTGGGGAACAGATCTTGTAGATTCCTCTAAAAACCTTTTTTTTGATATTGATACCCCTTCTTCAATTGGTTTATTATTAACTTTCATCCAAGTATCAACCCCATCAATTAAAGATAAAGATGACCCATTTTGCCAATTTACATTATATTGATTGTCACCAAAAACATTTGTAACACTTTTTACTAATCCTTTTATTCCGCCAGGAACACCATAATCGTCTTTCATTTTAACACATATAACGGTATCACCAACCTCAAGGGGAGCATTTTTTATTAACTTTTGTCTTTCCATATTATTTTATTATATAAATAAATATAACGATATATTTATTTGTTATGAAGATTGTTATTACAGAATCACAAAAAAGTATTATATTATCAGAAAATATTGGATTAGGCATTAATAATAAATTAAAAGACATGAAAATCTTTACCAAAAATGTCTTAAATTCAACAAAAAATCAAACCGGTTTAGATCTAAAATTTCTTTTAACTTGGGGATCTACAATCGGAGGTTTTATGGGTCCAATAGCAAGATATATGGAAGATAAGTCTCCATCATTAACAGATGCGGATATCGCTCTAATAAGTACAGGAATTATTTTAACTTACTACAATGAAAATAAAGAAAAATTAATAAAAGTTTTAGATAAAATAGAAGAAAGAAAATTGATTAGTGAGTTTGATGATGCGTTATCTATTGCTGATGTATTAAAAAATAAATTTTTAAATTTTATTGAAAGCTTGGGGGTAACAATCTCATCAATTGGTAATATGATGGCATATACCTTCTTAATTCCTTTATTACCCGAAATATATTCATTAGTTCAGGATACTGGAAAAAATGTTGATGTAAATATGATGGTTGAAAGAATAATGAATTACGGTATCGTTACCGCATCAGCCATTTTTGTGAAAGAATTGGTTATTAAAATAGTTGAGAGATTTAGATCTTAATTTAATCTGGGTCAATATAAATACCAAACTCAAATGAGATCTCACCAAAACCATATTTTATATGTTCAATACTTACAGCACGAATAGAATTTCCTTTAATTATTTTTAAGTCTGAATCAAATCCAATACCCTTTAAAGATTTATAAATACTATCCAAATGTCTTGTTATTGTACTAAATAGTTCTTCTGGCTCAAAAGAACAATCACTACAATCTTGATCGTTAAATTTAACATATAAGATTAATTCTAATACAGAACCATCAACAGTAAAATCTGCATCAATTTCACTCCATATAACGTTAGATCTATCATTCTTAAATATTGATCTTTCCATTACTATTTGTTTTATTAGATTAACTCTACTTTCAAATAATTTCTTCTTTTCAATTGGTAATTTCGCCATACTTTTCAAATTTAAATAATTTATTCAAAACTTTTTTTATTCCCATATCATCTAATTGATGTATATCACGGTGAGTTTCAAACCAATTTATTGCAACCTCTTCAAATGGTCGCCTTGTTAATTCTGATAATCTTTTAAATCCAAATACCTGAGCATCTAATTCTTTTGGTTGAGTATAATACTTTACATTGTCTTTACCCCTATATGATCTTGATACAAATGTTCCTGTAATATTTTGATCTATATGTCTCAATTCGTGAGCAACTAACTCGTTTAATTCACCAATTAAATCGTATAGTATTTTGTTTTTATTTTTTTGATTATATTCTATCTTAACCACTATTGTCCCCTCAGTATAATATGATTCGCCATTTACTTTAAACGTGTCAATCTCATCATTTATTTCAATGGTTAACTCAATTGTAAATGACTCACCCATGGTCATAAAGTCATATAACATTTCTTGTCTTTCCTTAAAATATTCAGGTAAGAAAAATTCACCCTCTTCTTCATTTTTAAAAACAATTATAATATCTCTAATAAGTTTTCTAATTACATCTGATTTTTTACCCTGTTCAGATAAAAGTTCTTTTCTAACAATTTCTTTTAAATTCATAATAATAAATAGTTGTTTATATTATATAAATATAATCATTTTTTTACAAAAAGTATATGAAATTAATTACAACTTATTCTATTAAAAAATCTGAGTTAGAAACTAACCATACTACGCAACATTATCAGCATTAACGCCACCCACACTTTGTGGTGAATAACATTTTGTTGGATCTGTTATTAATGGGTTAAAATTATTTACATAATAATTTTCTTTATCTTCAGAAATATTAAATAAAAACGAATTTTCAATTGTTAAAGAATATTTGTTTATAAATGATTCGTTAACATTTAAACAACCAGAAGATAACTCTAATCCGTTTGAATCAACATTTTGTAAATATTTACTACTAACATTTGGTGTTTCTGAGTTTGACCCTATTTCTGATGATGCATTTTTTAACGCATTTATTCTTTCGGGTGTACGTTTAACTCCATGTATTGCTGGTCCAACCAATTTACCGTCCGAAACTTTTGTTAAATAATTAATATTTGGCCCACTTCCAGCATAGTTTGTGTTGGTCAAAGAATTTCCTGTCTTATAAACTGCAGGATTTAAAAATGATGCCAAATTCATTACTTCTTGATCTGTTGGTTCTCTTTTTAGAGTTTTTTTAAGATATTCCTTTTTTTCATCAAATGTCATATCAGCAATATCTTTTAGGTCTATCTTTTGTCTTGATCTACTACTTAATAATGGATCTTTTGCAACAAAATTAGAATTTTCATCAAATAAATAAATTAAATTATTTTTTGAATCTGTTATAATAATTTTTTTATTTGTAAATTGAGGTCTTATTTTTACAAAGGCAATTTGACAAGCGGTTCTATCAGGTATCTTTTCAAGTTTATACTTAGCGGAGTTTGTATTAATATCCTCATTTATTTTTTTAAAAATAACATTTATATCGGTTGAGTTAGTTAGTGCAGAATATGAATTAATTATTTGGTCATAATCGTAAACTAAATTTTTTGAATTTGCATTAAATGGTGTACATACAGTTGTTGATTGTTCATTTAGTAAACCATACATTTTTCTAATATCGTTTCTTTCTGATTCCGTTATAATAAACAGTTTAGACATAAAATAAATTTTTAATTATATATTACCAAGTTTTACATGCCCAATATCTTGGTTTCCATCTTGGACCTGGATTATCACAATTGTGTCTCGCCCTAAAAGATCGTCTACGTTCTGGGTTATTTTTTTTAATTACCATTCTTTTACCCTTTGCTGATTTCCCCCCAAACCCAAAGTTTACTTTAACAACTTTTCCTTTGTCGTTTTTAACATAAACTTTAAATTTTTTAATATCTCCCTGCATTATCTTACCAAGTTGTACTTTTCTTCCTTGATATTCACCCTCATTTAAAAAATTATTAATATTAAAGTCACTAAGTTCAACAGAACCATATAAATCTTCGTATATAAAATTAGACACATTATTTTCATTCAACACACGTAAAACAATTCTTTGTATGTCTAATTCAGATAAAGTTATAATATTTTTTAACATAATTAACTATTTAGATATTTATTAATATAAATACTTTGATACTTATTTAAATAAAAATATATTTATTAAAAAATGTTTCGCAATATGAAAAAAATTAGATTAACAGAAAGTGACCTTAAATTAATAATTCGTAGTGTTCTTATGGAAGAAGAATCGTCAAACAAAAATTTAGGATCCGGTAAAAAAGATGCAGTTAAACCAAGATGTATTCCTGAAAACGTTATTCAGTTAGATGAAATAGTTGGTCAAGCCGAAGAATTTGGTAAGTATTCACCAGGTGTCGTTAAAAGATTAACAGGTGTCAACTCTTTAGTTGATAGTTTGGGTATATTAAATAATATTAGATTATTTAAAGATATTAAAGATGGGGGTTCTCATTTAGCTTATGATATGATGAATCATTTGAACAAATTCAGAAATAAAAACTATTATGATGAAACTACCGGTGAATGTCATAAGTCCATGGACAAAATTGCCGAACTATATAAAGAAAATGAACACGGTACTGAATTAGTTAAAGATATTGAGAAGATTTTAAACCTACAAACTAAAGATGATGAGTATACTCCATCACCAAGAGCAAAAGAATACCTTAAACAGTGTATAAACCTTGTTAAAGGACAATAGAAAATTTATTAGGACCGTTACTGGTTTCGGTAATGTGTAAAAGGGACAATTCGCTACTGTCCCTTTTTTTATTTCATTAAGTGATATTTATTATTGATCAAAATAAACAAATAAAACTTAATCAAAATGGCAAAAACAAAAATTTCGTCTAGCACATCTATCAAACAAAATTTTGGTAAGAAACGAATTGGTAAACTTAAAAGAAAGTATGGACCAAAAAGTCAAAAACCAAAATCGTATAGAGGTCAAGGTAGATAAGATAGTAATATTACTTAAAAAATAAATATTTATAGTTATGAACAATAAAAAATACTTTTTTGGGTGGGGTAACATTAAAAAAGTGATAACCGAAATTATAAGAATTTACTCCAATAAAAGATCATTCTTTTCTAAAAAAAGAATTGAGTCTGGAATTGCGTTTATAATAGCCCAATGGGGTATGATATTTTATCTTCTAAAGAAGTATCCTGATCTAACTATGGTGGATATTTCTATGTGGGCAGCTATTGAATTTGGTATATCTGGTTATATTATTTATCAAATACAAAAAGAAAAGAAATCTGACACTAATTCTGAAGAAAATAACTAATAATTTGGTCAGTTTAATTTTTATTTGTATATTTGTACATGATAGATAAGAAAAAACCAATAGAATTGAAGAAATTTGAGAGATCTTATGAGTTTGAGGATTGTACTGTTATATGGAAATATGACAATTCTAAGTCAATTACAGGTCCATATGAGGTAGAAGTTAAGTATAAAAAGAAGAAATAACCCTTATTTTAGGTCTATTTTAACTTATTTTATACCTAATTTTACTCATTTTTTGATGTAAAACATCTAATTTTACTCATTTTTTGATGTAAAACATCTAATTTTACCCATTTTTTGATGTAAAACGTCTAATTTTACCCATTTTTTGATGTAAAACACCTAATTTTACTTATTTTTAACTTATAAACAATAAAAACAGGTTATTTTTTAATTTTTTTGTTAATATAATCTTGAATTTCTTTAATTTGTTCTTTCATTACATTACGATACCCTTCAGTTTTAATATTTGGGGTAATATTATTCAATTTTTCTAAATTTTCCATCATTTTTTTTATAATTGGTGCAAATTTTCTATATATTAAGAAAATCCCAACAAAAAAGACTAAACTTATCACTATTAATGTAATATATAAGATTGTTATCATAATAAATGTGTTTTTAAAGGAATAATAAGTGATTTATAGTAAAAAATCAATTATTTAAGTAAATTATAGTACTCTTTGAAGTGTTTAATACGATCAGGTAGTCCAATTGTACCTCCATTCACTCTTTTTGTTACTGCAGTTACCGTTACATCGTCAGACCCCTTGTCACAGATAGCCCATAACTTGTTTGAATCGAAAAAGAACGCCGCAGAAGCCAATGGATACTTAGTTGCAACCAAATCAGGGTTAGAAACACAATCTTCACCAATAAATTTGGTAAAATTGGTGTAATTTGACTTACCTGTCAATTGAATATACCCTCTACCTCTGAATTTGAACCCTTCTTTAGTAGTTTCATCTCCATTTCCCATTCTACTAGCGTAAACACGAGCAGCAATCTTTTCAGGTTGACGAGCATATGATTCATTTAGGTTACCAGGGAAGTATTTTCCGAATATTTTCTTTAAACCATCCGCAGAATAGTTTAAATTCTCAGAAACCGCCTTAAAACCTCCTGATTCGTGACCACATTGGGATAAAAAGTGAGCCAAACGTAGATTATTTGTAATATTAAACTTTTTTGCGGTCTCAGGTATTTGTGCAATCACGGTATCAGGTATATGACCCTTTAATTTTTCAATATTTAATGGTCCACCTGAAGGAATTACTACATCTTCTTTTATAACTTGGGTAGATCCGAACATTTTTGACCATGTTCCATCACCAACAATACCATCTGCGGTTAATCCATTCGCGGATTGCCATTCTTTTACTTTCTTTTCTGTTCCAGATCCAAATGCACCGTCAGCGGTAAGCCCTAATTTTGTTTGGAGTGTTTTTACATCCTCTCCTTTGGATCCATTTTTTAATAACATATTTTTTTATTATGTAGTTTATGGTAATATCACCTATATACAATAAATATTATATGTACTATCTTTATTTAATATGAAAAGAAAAAATTTATTAGAAAAAGTAATAAATCAATCATTAAAAAAAGATATTAATCTTATGTTTGGTGAGGGAAGTTATATTTCTATTGATGTTTTAAAATATGTTGGAAATAAAAAAAATTATTTAGTTCACGCAAAATTATATTTAACTAATATTGAAGATGGAATGTTTTTATTTCCTGATGGTGTTAATATGTTAATTAATTTAGGTTGGAAAGTTGTTGGTAATAAAAAACCATTAATAATATCATCTTCAGTTGATGTAAAATAAAAAATGGTGAGACTAATCCCACCAATTTCCCATTCTTTCTTTTAAAATTCTATGTAAAAGATTGTGTGCCTTTTCTTGATTATAATTTGATACATACAAACATAACATGTCTTTTTCATTTAAGTCAAGATTTGGTTCTTCTTTTAATATTTTACGAATAGTGGATGGGTATTTTTTTAAAAAGTCGTCGTATCTTTCACTAATAACATCTTTTTCCATTGTATAATGTTCATTGTCCCCTTCAATTGGTTCAAATCTAAATTTTGTTTCTTCATAATCAAAATATTCCGTACCATAAAAATCCTCATTAAATCTTTCAATTAAATTAAGGACTATTGTCATATCACGATTATCCCGATCAACTTGAGTATGTCTATTTGCATAAATTATCTTATTTCTTTGGAATTCTATTTTTTTTTGTAAGATATTATAAATATGCCATTGATCCCAATCTCTGTCTTTAAATATTGTTGGAGACCATTTTATTATATTATGACAACCAATAAAGAATGACCTGATTCTCCAGTGTAAAAATCTCCATATTCTTGCTGATAATGTTTTTCTGTCCCAAGCAGAATCTTCAGGGATTATTAAAGGTTTATATGTTTTCATATTAGAAATATAATAAAAAAAATATAAAAAACAAATTATCCAATTAAATTTGGAATAACATCGTCCTCAAAAAACATTTTTACTTCATGTTCCATACCTTCAATATGATCTTGAAACCTATCTACCTCATCATCTGATGGTAACATATCATAATCGGAATCAACAAAATCTAAATCGATTAAATGTCCTAATTTATTAACTATTAAAACACCCCAATAGGATTTGTTGTCATAATCAATTGTTCCGTGTAAAATAGATTGATCATCTTCAATTTCTTCATCATCAAATGTAAACGTTATATTAGGTATATTTCTAAAATTTGATGTGAATTTTTCTCCTCGTCTTTCATCATATCTTTCTGCGGGATCAATAAATTCATCAGGATCTCCTTTATGTTTTGAAAACTCATCTAAATATCTTTTTTCATCAATACTTAATGATTTAATCCCTTTCTCACTTATTTTATCTAAAATACGATCAACCACTTCTTGATTTTCAATTAAAAACTTATATTGTGATTCTGTTATTATTATTTTCATAATATTATAGTCCTTTACCTGCATCAATTACAGCTTGATCTTGAGGGGATTTTGGGGTTTGGGGATTAACTGTGGTAGTAGGAGTTGTTACAGTTTCTCCACCTAAAGGAGTTGCTATTAATTTAGTTTTCTCTGCTTTTTTATTATTAATTTTAAGATTGTTGTTTTGTATTGCGGTACTGTAACTTGTTTTTTGTTCTGGAGTCATTTTAGCTGATAATCTTGTGTTTGCTAATGCATCGTTATATTGTTTGTTTTGAGCTTCTAATGTTTTTATCTCATTGTCCATCAAACTAATTTGATTATTTCTCTCTTTTTTTAATGTTGCCGCATCTCTGTTTCTTTGTCTATATCCTTGTCTAATATCTTTTTTTGTTGGTGGAAGAATTGGTTCAGTTGCTGGAGGTGGTAATACGGATTTATTTTCGGGTGGTAATACGGATTTATCTTCGGGTGGTAATACGGGTGTTGATCCCGCAACATAAGGGGATTTAGTCCATGTATATTCTGCCAATGGTTTATATCCCGTTCCATCATTATCTACCACAGCCGTTCCATTTGGTAATAAAATATATTTAGTTTTGTCTGCATTAACCACCTCATAACCAAAAGTTTTATCATACGGAACAACTTTTCCGTTAATTGGGAATTTATTAAACTT
>Ga0181346_1000256_pt1 | contig 22065 bp, 15 predicted proteins | sample Su13VDMM15DN_FD_130100 | JGI IMG/M metagenome (GOLD analysis project Ga0181346, IMG submission 130100) | Freshwater viral communities from Lake Michigan, USA - Su13.VD.MM15.D.N | ecosystem: Environmental > Aquatic > Freshwater > Lake | place: USA: Michigan | collected 2013-07-15 | reverse complement strand
GACGCCGAGCCGACTTCGCCAGATTGCTTCTCGAACGATGGCAACGTGCCTGACGCTGGTGCTGCTAACCCACAGTCGGATCGTTGCGACACTTGCCAGCAGAACATCAAGGGTTCGGGCATGGCGAACTCCAAGGCTTGCCGCTACTCGCGCCGACTGGCTGTGATGCTGGAGGAGAACTTCAACTCCGCACTTGAGAACGATGTGTACCAGATGAATCTGGCCTCAAAGTCTTTGTTCGGCGATAGCCCCACCGACAAGACGCACAAGTTCGAGAACTACTCGAAGTACCTTGCCAACAACGGCAAGAGCTTGGACTACGTGGTTACGGAGATCAGCTTCAACGAGGACAACGACAACCAGTCGGTGATGTTCACTGCCACTAGGTTCATCAACAAGGCGGAACACGCCGTCACCAGCAAGCACTCTGCTGCGCCCGAGACAAAGAAGATGGTGATGATGACTCCATATCAGGCCGATACGTCTGCTAGGAACTCTCCTGCGGTAGCTCCTGCTCTTGCAGCACCTAAGGTTGATATCGAGGATGCTGTTGAAGTCGAGCCAAAGAAGCGCGAAGTCAAGAAGACTGAAACCCCCACCCCTACTCCCAAGGTCGCTCTGGACTCGGTAGTTAAGGCGTGGACGGGCGAGGAATAACATGAGCTACGGTTACAGCCAGAACTTAGTTGAAGCTAATAGACAAGCGGATGCTGAGTCTCTGGGCGTAGCCTTGGGCAGAACGTGCATTGATTGCGGTATTTCTGTCAAACAAATTGCCCTCGAACTGGGGGTAAGCCGAATGACGATCTACAACTGGTTTTGGGGGATAAATACCCCCGCTCCACCACACCATGACCGCATCAAGCAATTCATAGAGTGCCACAAGAAACGCAAATAATATGTCCACATTCGATCTACTCGACGCCGTACTGCCCCCCGAGGGACGGTTCTGCGCACTGGGGTTAGGTCGATACGCAGATCAGCACTTTGTAGAAACTAGAGAAGAGGTTACCAAGCTAGCCCAGCGTTTCGTTAAGGCGAAGTTCGATGCGTACTTTGGATGCGCTAAGTACGGACCTCTCAATAACAGAGAACACAAAAATGCTATCTACTTCCGAGCCCTATGGGTGGACATCGACTGTGGGCTTAGCAAAGCCGAGCCAGATGAGAAGGGTAGAGTCAAGGGCTACATCGACCAATCCACTGGATTAGCCGAGCTTCAGAAGTTTTGCAAAGCGGTAGGTCTACCGCGACCCATCTTAGTAAGTTCCGGTTACGGGGTACACGCTTACTGGCTACTCGACAGCACGATTGAGCAATGGCAATGGAAGCCTCTTGCCGAGCGGCTTCGAGAATTGTGCAACGAGCACCAACTGATTGTTGATGCGTCAGTATTTGAACCATCGCGTGTACTACGTATTCCGGGTACGTTTAACTTCAAAAATGGAGAAACAAAAGAAGTAGTAGTTCTGAACGAGGAGACTGTGCGCATGAGTTATGCGCAAGTTCAAGGCATCCTCTCATCAGAAGCACCTAAGCCAGTAGAGGAAAGACCAGCCTTCGTCCCAGCAGTTAGCCCGATGATGGAAGCCTTGATCGGCAACAAGATCAAACGCTTTAAGACCATCATGCTCAAGACGGCTAACGGAGTCGGCTGCAATCAACTACTGCACTGCTACGAGAACCAAGCATCTATCGAGGAACCACTCTGGCGATCCGCGCTATCAATCACAGCCTTCTGCGTAGACAAGGACACGGCATCTCACAAGATGTCCAACCAGCATCCCGAGTACAACCCAGCGGAAGTAGACGGGAAGATAGCGCACCTAGTAGCGAAGGGTGGCCCACATCATTGCGCTACGTTCGAGAAGCAGAACCCGACAGGCTGCGACGGCTGCACACATAAGGGCAACATCAAGTCTCCGATCATGCTTGGCGTTGAGATTGCCGAGGCTACAGAAGAAGATAACGAGGTAGAGGTAGAGACTGAGGAGGGCACTCAGACAGTAAACATACCCGAGTACCCATTCCCATTCTTCAGGGGTAAGAACGGCGGCATCTACATAAAGCCGGGACCTGATGAAGAAGATGGTCCTAAGCTCGTATACGAACATGACCTGTATGTGGTCAAACGGATGAGGGACCCTGAGATGGGTGAGGTTGCGCTGTTCAGGCTGCACTTGCCCCACGATGGGATTAAAGAATTCGCTATCTCTACCGCTGTGATTTCTTCCAAGGATGAACTCCGCAAGATGCTAGCGCAGCAGGGTGTAGTAGCACATCCGAAGCAGTACGAAACCCTAGCCTTTTTCGTTGTTACGTGCATCAAGAACCTACAGTATGAGAAGAAAGCCGACACTATGAGAACACAATTTGGTTGGGTAGACAACGACAGCAAGTTCATCTTGGGGGATAAAGAGATCACCAAGGATGGCATTTTCTACAGCCCCCCTACGCTAGCCACCGAGCCGTACGTAGAGAAGATTCACACGAAGGGGAGCATGGCGAAGTGGAGAGAAGTCTTCGACCTGTATGGGTTGCCGGGGATGGAGGCTCAAGCCTTCGGTGCGCTCACCGCCTTTGGCTCTCCGTTGTTCAAATTCACGGGATTGGATGGGGCTGCGATCAACTTGATCTATGAATTCGCTGGTTCCGGTAAGTCCACAGTCCTGCGTATGTGCAACAGCGTCTACGGTATGCCCAAAGAACTAATGGCTACAGCAGCAGATACAGTCAATGCCAAGGTGCAGCAGATGGGGGTGCTGAACAACATCCCTAATACGGTTGACGAAATCACCAACATGAAGCCGCTGGAGTCCTCGGACTTGCTCTATGCGATCTCTCAAGGGCGGGGCAAGAACCGTATGCGTGGGTCTGTAAACCAGATGCGGACCAACAACACCAAGTGGCAGAGCATGACCCTGTGCTCATCAAACTCCAGCATTTACGAGAAACTGAGCGCACTGAAGAGTTCACCCGATGGAGAGTCTGTTCGGTTGATCGAATACCGGATCGAGCCTAGCGACATCATCAGTGTGGCGCACGGCAAAGAGATGTTCGACCACCAACTGAACGAGAACTACGGTCACGCAGCGCCTATCTACATCCAGTGGCTAGTGAACAATCTGGAAGAGGCAAAGCAGTTGCTGGCTAAGGTACAGGCTAGGCTAGACCATGACCTTCAACTCACTTCCCGTGAGCGGTTTTGGTCTGCGGAAACGGCTTGTAATATCGCGGGTGGGCTTATCGCCAAGGGCTTGGACCTTCATGGCTTTGATATGAAAGCCATATACGCATGGACACTAACTATGGTTACGGGTATACGTGGCGACGTTAAGCCACCGCAGTCCAACCCAATAGCCACCCTCGGCGAGTTCATCAACGAGCACATCAACAACACCCTTGTTGTCAGCGGGAATGGGGATTCGAGAAGTGGGATGAACTCTCTGCCGACGCTAGAGCCACGTGGGGAGCTACTGATTCGCTACGAGCCAGATACCAAGATGCTTTTTGTAGTAGCCAAGCAGTTCAAAGAGTACTGCGTAAATCAGCAGACTAACTACAGCAAGCTGCTGAACGACTTGAAAGCTCTTGGGGTTTACCAAAAGTCTGAGAACAAACGAATGTCTAAGGGCATGAAGGTGAACTCACCAGCAGTTCGTGTGCTGTGGTTCGATGCGTCTACGTCAGACTTTATCCAAGTGGATTCTTTGCTAGCCGCAGATGAAAATCGAGACAGTTTCGTATCGGATTGATTGGTCTAAGTTCAGGAAAGGGTACTCGTTCTTCGTACCCTGCATAGACCATGAGGAGGCTAGGAAGTCCTTAGCCAAGATAATGAAGCGCCTGAAGATGTCCATAGTCACCAGAGTCGTGGTGGAGGAGGGCATCAAGGGCTTGCGGGTCTGGAGAGTCTAGGCTAAAGTAGAGCCCTCCTTTGTTCAGTTACGCCCCGCCTTGAGCGGGGCTTTTTTTCGCCTACTTTTCTTTGGCTTCCCTGACCGCTTGCCTAGCTGCTGATTCTCTGGCTACACGTTCTTTAAGATTATCGACAGCCGCACCCACTAGACGCAGATTCTTTTCGTATGTCTTAGGGTTCATACCCAACTGCGATGAGTACTTTACTTCAAGGTCTGCTATGACCATATCGTATAAAGCCTCTGGTTCCATAGCGTATTCTGGGTAGTCCATATTGAACTTGACCACGCTATCTTGCAGTATCCCGCTAAGCGCATCAAAATCACCTTTACGCGCTTGGAACTTGATCCGTCTTTCTAGTAGGTCTTTCTTGTTAACGATGCTTTGCGCTTCACCAGTTAGTTTACCTATTACGTCAGCAACTCTAACTTCTGTAGCGGTACGAAGCCCCAAATTCCTCATCGCCAACATGCCCGCACTTACTTCCTCTGGATCAACAATAGGGTTACGAGCAGCGTCAACAATACCTTCTTCTTCAATACGTTGAGCCGCTAGGATATTTCTTACGTTGGCTGGGGCTAGACGTTCTTGCATCTTTTGGTAATCACCAACTTGATACGCATCGTACGCATCGGCAAAGGCTAGTGCCATGCTAAGCGAAGGCATAAGCTCCATGAGGATTTGGGTAAGCCCATCCCGTGCGCTTTTTGCCTCTTTCATGTCCCGCCCAGATATATCAGCTAAACCGATACGTTCTGCAACACCAAATCCTGTGAAAGCGTTGATCGGCCCAGAGTCTATTATCTGAGACAGGGGTACACCGCCAATTATCGTATCCCCAAACTTCTCGGGTAGGTACACCTCTCGGAACCATGTCTTAGCGTCCATGTCTTTGAGTTCTTGGGGCCAGTCTTCGTCTTCCTCAAAAAGTTTAAGCGCAGCACCTACAGCCCCTATCATGTAACCGAAGAAGGGAAGTCCAGCTAACCCCGTCACACTGCCGACTGTCAGGAATGTACCGAAGAACTTTATGGCTGCGGCTTTCTTACCCTCTTTACCGAACAAGCCAAACATTTTGGCGAAGTTAGTTATCAGCCCCAGCACTGTGTGCAGTTGGAACATCCTGAACTGAAACGCCACCTTTCCAAGACCACGCTGAGTCCATCGTGGGCGGTTAGTTACATCGTAGTTTCCAAGAGATTCGTTGACATCCTTTACGGCTTGGTTGATCGCGTACTCATGCGCCTCCTCTGTTGACATACCTCTCTTTTTAGCGCCTTTATACCCCAACCGATACGACGCGAGGTACACAATTTCACGAGTAATACGCTCGGTGTTGTGCATCAAGCTGGAGGTCACCAGCTTTGCAGCCGTTGCGCCAAGATACCCCAACTTACCCCTAACAGTAGCCGAAGTACGGGTGTCAATGTTCTGGTTACCGTACGCTAGACTAGCGTATGTAGATTGAGTAACTCCTCTAGTTACCATCTGCTCAACAGCATCTCGTTCCAACGCGGGCAATTTTTTATTGTTTGCAAGACTCGGAGCCACATATGAATGTGTGCCGTCTTTGTTAGTACGTATAACCCCAAACTGCCCAACTAGTTTGGACAGCCTAGCAAGTTCGTAAGCCGCGCCGCTAACATTGTTATGGTTAGCCCCAAGAATCGGGAACGCCGCGATGTATATGCTGGCTGGCTGTATGAGTGCGGATATAGGCCCGGACAAGAAATACGTGTACGAAGCTTTATTAAGCGCACCAGCAATAGACTCCCCTAGCCCCCCGCCCTCGCCAGACATAGCCATGTCCACTCGCTTCTCCGCTTCGATAACGAACGGAGACATATTAGGCCGACCCTCTACCGCATCACGTGCAGCAGAAAGGGAGTTACGAAGAAGTGGAGCGTACTTTAGTCGAGCCAACTGCATGGAAGTTCTCGATGCAGTAGTAGCCATATTACGGAGCAAGTCAGGGCTGAATCCGGTTTTGTCCGCACGGTGGATAAACTGATTGCGGAAAGACTGTTCAGGCATCGTGTTCAGGTAGACCTGATAGATGGCATCCTTCAACGACTCTTTACCTTGCTCTGACCCAAAGTTCTCTTGGTCGATAGCGTCAAAGATTTTGGTCAGCATCTCGCTGGTCTTGTATGTCTTAATCCGTAGCTGCGATATACCTTCACCAGAACTTATCTTGGCGTTAGGGTTATCGTTAATCATGTCCGCTTTGGCGTTATCCCTGTCGCCGATAGTCTCGTACATGTAAAACTGTGTGTGAAGGTTTGCCCCCTTCATCTCATCTACACGCAGGAAGAAATCTCCTCGGCGAACCAACGGGAAGAACGGACGGATACGTGCGTCTGCTTCAAACGTCTTACGCAGCACATTGATGAGGTTCTCTTTAGCCTCAGACGACATCCCCGGCAGTTGCTGGATTTGCGCATCGAGCAAGTCCGAGTACAACTTAATCATCTTGTCGTAGTGCGCTTTGATGTTCTTATACATCTGTTGACCCTTGGGGCCAATCGTCTTGTACATTTGGTCGAGCCTACGAGCATCTTTAAGGTCTTGTTCGCTTCGCCCCTTTAGCGGAGTAGAAGCAGGGTCTGACGGGTCATACCGCAGCAAGGTGGAACCGTAGGTCAAATCCTCAAACTTCTTGCGGTACGCTTTAGGGTTCGTGAACAGCGGGTTAAGTTCTTTTTGCAGTTCGCCAAGCACTTCTTGGGTTTCTGCAAGTAGGGATTGTGAGAACCCGTGCATCTCCTGCAGTTGCACAGCAGCATCATCAATAGCCTTGATGCCAGACCAGTCGGCGAGGAACGTAAACGTAGGCTGCGCTACCAATGCCTCAATAGACCCATAGGACATGTTCGCCCAATTACGATCAACCAACCTACGGAGGGTGGGTATCGAAGTCTGGGAGTTACCTGATTGCAGGGCATCTGCGATTTCTGGCCCTTCTTCACCCAGCCGACTCTTACGCAGCTTCTCAAAGATGCTGATGCCAGAGTCCCCATCATCCGCGAGTTCTCCTCCATCATCGGGGGGAGGAGGGGGTGGTGGAGGTGGAGGTGGAGGTGGGGCTACTTGTGGGGCTGCTGTTGAGGGAACAGCGGGGGCTGCTTGTCCTTGCGCTTCTGTTTGCTGGGCTTCAGGGGTTTTAGTGCCACTTGCGGTTTCCTCAGTAGTGGTTGTGGTGGGTTGTTCTGGCGGCTTACCGTTCAGCGGTAGCTCCATTTGAAGGACTTCTGCTGCGGGTTTTACTTCAGTGATACTAGAGCCAAAGTGGATGCCACTACCGTCATCGCCAATAGGACTTTCACTTTGGTAAATTTCAACAGGCTGAAACCCTAGACGGGGTTCCTTACTATAGTTCACAGAATTTAATACCGTACCAGCCTTCTTGGGGCCATAGTCTTCGGTAAGAACTACGTTGGCTTTGTTCGTGGGTTTGCCCTGCGCGTCAACACCTTGGACTAGCTTAGTCCCCATATCGGGGTTCTGCAGAAAACCACCGATAATATCTGCGGCGGCGGGCGTAAGGAAAATAGTACGACCAGAAGTAGGCTGCATACCAGTAGAGGTATCAGTATGCCCCTCACCACTACGGTTTCTCGTAGTGGTCCCATTATTGTGGAAGGCATAGGTAGAACCCCGCTTTGTGCGGAATACAGCCGTGGTATCAGGTAGGGTAGCTACGCTAGCTAGATCAGGGGCTACTGAAGCGGGTACATTTCCTTTTCCTGCTGCAGCCCCTCCAGCATCTTCTGCACTAGGAACCACTCCACTTGACTCAACTCCTGCAACTCCCTCGGCGGGGCCAGCCGCTCCGGGCTCGCTAACCACAGGAACGCTTGCTCCAGTTGGCTCAGTGATAGCTCCACTAGGGCTAGCGGGTGGCCCTTCTGTTGGCGTAGTCGGCGGAATTGGCGCATCTTGTGCCTCTAAAGTAGGTTCAATTTGTTCATCGGGGGCTACTGCGTCCGGTGCTGTTTTTGGTGCAAGCGCCTCTTTTGCTCCTTGAACCGTAGCACCGAGTCCTCCACCAACTAAAGCAGCTTCCGCAGCGCGAGTTAACGCTTCCTCGGCACTAAGTCCCTTCTTCGTACCCGCAGCTTCCGCTAGATACGATAACTCTTCTTGTGCGACTTCCGTGCCCGCCTGAACACTTGTTTCTTTTGCTATGCGTCCAGTTTTTGTAGTCCCAGTAGTAGGTTTAAACAACCCTTTAGTAGCAAACCGCTCAAGCGTACCTTCTGCGATTGCCGCACCTGCTGCTGCGGTCACATCCCCAACAGTAGCTTCATCTAGTGTTTTTCCATCGTTCTTAACCCGCTCATCCAAGATTTCTTTTGTCCGCGCCACGATGTATGCGGGTAGAACCCCCACTGCTGCCACCATATCGGGGGAGGATGTTATTACGCGCTCTGCAATAAACGGGACGGCTTTGAGCGGATTAGAGCCTAGCTCTTTAAGTTGTGTGCTTGGCTGATACCCAATGCTATCGCTAGCATTTTGTAAAAACTTAGACAAGTCAAACAAAGGCTGAAGCTGTTTCTTGTTCTTAATATCTTCTGGGCTTATGCCTGACAATGGCATAGCCAATTCCAGCTTATCGCCAAGGCGTTCGGCAGATTCCGCTACAGCCCCTACCCCAGCCCCAGCTAAAGACGCAGCGCGGCTAATCGCCCCCATAAATGGGTTCGCTGTAGTTTTTTGTTCGGGTGCTGGAGCGGTATCCTCAGTCAACCACTCATTACCGACTAGAAAAGCTTTCGCCCCTGCTGCGTTCGTTGCGGATTGAAGGATTGGTTGCCATTCCCCATTAACTAAGGCAACTCGCTCTCCAGTTTCTTGATTGGTCGCGGTTTGAATTGCCATAGTCGTTTACTTTTGGGGGTCTGGGGTGAATCCTGCTGGTGGTTTTGGCATAGGACCACCGCGAACGGGTTTAGCGCCGTCTGTACCTTTATCCGCATACCGACCCAAAAGTTTTTGCATTAGATCATCTGACATATCAAGTCTCACGAATTCTTGTCTGACTTGATCTACCGTCATGTTGTTATCTTCTGCAAATTTTTTCATACCCTTTGGACCTATGAGCATCTCCTTCGCAGCTACCCGTTTCTTAGCGTCGGCAAGCGCAGTAGCAGACAGTCTATTCTCGCCGTAATCAGAGGTCTTAGTTTCTTTCGTTGCTTCTTCAGCGGCTTCTCTTTGGAGTTCCTGATCTGACCTTTGTTGGGCTTTTGGCAGTGCATCATTTATGCGCTTCAAGTCTTCATACTTAACCCGTTGCAACAGTTCAGGAAGTTTTTCCTTGCCAGCGCCACCGCCACCACCGCCGCCCGTAGGACGCATTGGTTTGAACGGAGCCGCCAACTGCGCAGCACCAGTAATATCCCCTTGCAGCATAGTACGTTCTGCACTAAACGCTGCCATCCTAGCTGCTTCCGCTGCCTTGACAGCCTCCCGAGCGCCTTTAAGGTCACCCATGCGCTCTTTGCGCTTGGCATCTTCCATAAGGAATTGGTACTTCTGAAGAGCGTCTTGCTGTTCGGCAATATCTCTAGTCGATTGGCCGTAAGACTGAGCAAAGGCCGGTAACGCCGCACTTAGGCCCTCTCCAAGACTACTTCCAGTTAAAACTTTTCCTGAAGCGTCAATAAGCGATAGACCTAAACCCCTTTTCTTTTGAGTTTCTAAGTCGGCTTTTCTACTCTCAATGTTTTTACCCACAGCTTCGTACGGATCAGGTCCAGCCAAATCCCTAAACTCGTTGTACTCGGCCATAACAGCAGCACGATACTCCTCTGGCGTCATGCCCTTGGGGGCTTGAAGCTCTAACTTCCGCTTCATAGCAGCAAGCCCCATCTGCCCTGCTTTGTTGTATATCTCTGCATTGCCGGGGGAATAGGAACCACTTACTTGCCCCCCATCCTCGAAAGCAACGATGCCACCGTTAGCCATACTCTCTTGAGTAGGCATGATGTTGTCAACCATGTCAGGAGTAGCCATAGCAGAAATGCTATTAGGAGCGACTTGGGGCTCCATTGCCTCCAGCCTTTGAAGCTCCTCTAGGATAACTCTGACTCGTTCGGGGTCGCCTGTTTGTTGGGCGATGCGTAGGGCTTCCTCAAGTTGTGGTTTGCTAAGCTTAGGAACAATAGCGGCTACGTTTTCGTCGCTAGTAACCCCACCGTCAGCATAGGCCAGACCACCACGCGCAAACAGTTGACTCGCTCCATATGCAGTACCAACAGTAGCAGCAAGGTTCTGCGCGTTGCTCGGTCTTGACCCATACATAGAAGTAGTGCTCGAAGAACCCGATGGAACTGAGCGTAAGAGGTCAGACTTACGCATGATCTGTTCGTAGTCGAAGTTTTTCTCTCTATTAAAGTCATCATAGGCAATATCAAGGCCCCTTTGGGTTTGCCCTTGCTGCTGCGCACCGAATTTGTTTTGTAGCTCGGCTGCGCTCAACCCCTGATTGAACTGCTGCTGCCCAAGTTGGCCTAGCTGTTGCGCTGCGCTCAACTTGGCTTGATTACCAAACTGCGCTTCTTGGATGTTCCGATTCTGCTGGGTATTAAATTGATTCTGCGCGTTGTTGAAGGCGTCAAAATACCCCTTGGCGTTAATGTCCGCCATGTTCTGCATCGTGTTCTTCTCTGTCAGGGACTTCTGGAGAGCCCCGCGAGAGCTACCGAACGCACCCATACCTACAGCTTTAGCCGCATTTTGCTGCTGAGCCATCGCCCCAGCGGTTTGGGCTTCACGTATCTGAGGAGCCAGCGCACCCTGAAGAAACGGGTTCATGTACTGGTTAACATTCGAGCCCGTGTAGTCTTGACCTACATTCTGATAGTTGCCAGCTTGGTTGGCATACCCCGTAGCCTGACCAATCTGAGGCGAAACACCCAAGTTCTGTGCGCCAGTAAAAGACTGGTTCTGCAAGTCGCTAAAGCCCGCTAGCCTGTTACCGCCGTAGGCTTCGTACGGTTGGTTGGTAAGCTCCATGCCCTTGGCAAGGGTTTCCTTGACGTATCCACGAGCGTACTCAGGTACATCGCTGATTACGGTTTGCGTAGTTTTAGAAGGAGTCTTTCCACCCCCACCACTAGCAATGTTCAATCCGAAAACCCCAGCCCAGCGCAGTGCGCTCAACAACAACTTAACCATTTAGGTGCTCCTTGCGGTACTCGTCAAACCGTTCATGAAAAATCTCTTTCCATACTTCCGGTAGAACTTCTCTAGCTTTTTCTGCGCCGACGCAAACATGCACGGCATAAGCAACTATGTTCCCCGCAGCGTAGCGGAGCCCATGTGAAATCTCGATCCCATGCGGGTCTTTGTCTGCCTCGTACCTGTTTGCTGTCTCATAGGAAGAAACAACAACAAGCCACATAGGGAGAATGGCATCCTGAATAGAGCGGTAGAACGGATTCGCTGGCAGGTAAACCAGCGCCGTAAGAAAAGCCCTATTGATCTCTATTTCAGATACAGGCTTGTCCTTGTCTACCAAGTCATCCCAAGTATGCAGCAGGTCTATAAAGGCACGATACATATTGAGGGCGTGATGATCGCCCCCGAACCATTCCAGTTTACCTTCGTCGGTCATGCTGGAAGATACTTTTCAGAGCGGCTGTTGTACGCTACCTTTTTCTTCCCAGTGCTTTTCTTCCGTGCCTTCTGGATACGATCCATCATCGCGTACAACTTACGAGCACCTGCTTCAGTAGAGCCATTGCCCAGTTCAGACACGATGCGTGCAGGAATAACAAACTCCCCATCAGCAAGCCGAGCGGGTTGCCTTTTGCCAATTACAGCAGGAATAGAGTCAGACACGCCATCACCGGGGCCACGAAGCAGTCGGCCACCATCAGAATAGCTGCCCAAATTAGACGAAGCTGAGTTCAGCCCACGCATGACGCCACCAGCCGCAGCCGTCTGAGTAAAGCCACGGTTCTTGAAATACCGCATCTGCTTGCCGCTATCTAGATTGGCTTGATAGTCGGGGGAGGAGAACACGCTGTTATCCATACCTTGATTGTACGAATACTCAGGCATAGAGTTGTCTTCCTCTATCTCCTCAGGCTTCTTCGGCTGCGGCATCATGCTAGCAACCATACCCGCAGTTCTAAGCGGGTTCTGCTTGGCAAAGTTCATCAGGTTATCGCCAGAAAGCCCTCGCCCCATCGCTGCGGCGCGGTCAGACGCACTACCTAACCCCTCAAAAGCTTTTTCGTTAGCAGCCTGTTGCGCGGCTTTAGCAGCGTCGGGAGATAGGGCGGGTGCGGCTGGGGTTGTAATTGGCGGCGGCGTATAAGCAACTTGATTTGTAAGCCCCGCTTGGGGTTGAAACACTTCCCCCGCTCCTGTGGATGCGGGGGTCATTGGGATAGATGCTACGTTACCCCCTGAGACTGGAAGCCCCGGAGTAGCTTCCGCAGCAGTAGAGGCAATTTGCTCAGGAACAGCACCAGAAACTCCAGCAGTTCCAGCAGCCCCAGTACCAGCACTTCCAGCCGCACCCAGACTCGCGCCCAAACTCGCGCCACCGTAAGCGCCAAGACCAGCCATCAGACCTTTTTTCATGCTGCCTTTTGCAAGGCCCATGCCGCCACCAACCATCATAGCGGCTATATGAGGTGGGACCCCCATCATGGACAGCCCAACACCTGCGATAGTAGGAAGAATCCTAGACAAGAACCCCGCTTCGGCTAGGCCAGTTTCGGGGTTGATGGTCAGCGAACCACCGTGTTTCCTAGCGATCTCTTGCAGGGCGTTAACTTCCCCCCGACCCATGTGGACAAGTTCAGTGTCGGGGCCTCGGCCTTGGCGGGCAAGGTGTTGGGCAGCAAGTTGAAGGCTCATAGCTTCCTCACGGAATTATTGGGGTTAATGTTATCACGCCTTGATTCGTATGGATAGCTAGCAGCTACGCCACCGGAAGTGTCGTAATAGATGTCGCCTGACCTAAGAAGCGCAAAATCTACGTCTGTTGGCAGACTAATCGAAACGGCAGAACTTGTGGGGTCCTGCTGACTGCAACTCAGTGCGCTTATGACCTCAGTTATGCCGTTTCGCACTCTGATTTGAGTCGCCGCAACCACAGGGCCGGGGTTATCCAGTCCGTTAAAGTACTGACGCAATACGCTGAGCAGCATGTCCATGTACTGAGGGCTGTAGACAACGGGGGCCGCAGGGAGTCTAGGAGCGGTTACGTTTTTGACTGCCATTATTTCCTCCTGCCATCTGGCCTAATATCAATACGAGTAGTACCAAGTTGCCACTGTGTACCTAGCGCCTCGGAGCTAACCTTGAACGCCATCTGGCGTCCTCGGATGCGGACATAAACCTGCTCGGTAAACTGCTGGACGGTGTACGTCCTTGTCTGTTGATAGTTCTGAGCACTGATGACATCCGGGTTGTCAGATGGCCCGTAGTCAGAGCCGGGGAACGCCCGTGGCCTTGTCGTAAACATAGCCGTTGGGTTGTTGACCGTAGACCCGTCAAAGGTCAAGTCAGGGATCAGCCGCCAGACAAACCCGAAGTTGTGCCCGTCCCCGATGTCAAAGTCAGAGGACTGGATGAAGGCACTGATAGGCACTGGAGGGTTTACCGTAGCGTCGTCTGTACCTGTCTCTTGGTACAGCAAAGAGCCATTAGTGGTCCCGTCCAGCGATCCGTAGATAACCGACATAGGAGTGCTACGCAGCGGGCTGTCCAGCCAAGCGGTGCGCCCTTGGTTTTGACCTTGGTAGTTGTCCCAGTCTCCGTAGCACCAAGTCTCTTCAAGGAAATCGTAAATGACGTAGCGATCAATCACTGTCGAGTTGGCCGAGCAGTAGAACCACCAGACTTCACTGTACCCCTCGTTCGTACCAGCAAAAAACTGAAACGACTGAGACATATTGATGTCGGTAAACACATACTCTCGCAGGGTACATGGGAGCGTTTGCACTCGACCAGAGTACACATAGAACTTGTCTACGCCCATCCAGTACGTGATGTTGTTCGCCGTAATGATTGCGTTAGGGCCAGCGATAGAAATGTTGTCGCCAAGAATCTGGAAGCCCCACACGTACGGTGGGCCAAGGTACTGCATCGAGTAGATAGCAGAGTCAGTCAGAACCAAAATTTCCTGCCGAGTCTGAATGGCAGTAATGATTGCAGACCCTTTACTTAGGCGATAGTCGCCAGCTTGGTTAGTTGTATCGGGCGTCCAGACAATAAAGCTTTCCTGATCCGACCACCTGACTTGCATAGGATCAATGGCTTGCGTAGAGTACAACCCAGTAGGATCGTTTGCGCCAAAGGCGATCACAAAACGAGATGAATCCGAAACCATAACGAAGTTAACCGCATCAGGGCAAGTGGAATCCACTACTGTAGGGAACGGCAACAAGCCATCCATATCAGACCCCGCCAAAATCTCTATCCCCCGGTCAAAGATATTTGGGTTAGCGTTAGCCGCCCAGTAGTAAATAGGGCCACCACGAGAGGCGAACACAAGGTTCTCACCAAAGTTAGACTGACTCCACAAGCGCAACTGAAGGCCAACGCCAAGACCAGCAGGAGCAGGATCGCCCCAACCGGGACCGCCCGCAAAGCTGCCCCACACGCCAGCACCCCAACCAACACCAAAAGTGAAGATATCACTAGCGGTAGTTATCTGGTATGCGGCGTTCGTAGCGGCTCCACCGTCGCCAACGTCACTCACGTTACACGCTTCTGAGAGCGTGATTATGTAGTTATCCGCATCTATTTCTGTAACTTGAAACTCTGCGTTTAGCACAGTAGCCGTTATATCGCCGCCCAAAGATGCCGCAGCGTTGAACGTGACAAAGTCATTAGTTTGTACGCCGTTACCTACATCGTTTACGAATACCGTATACCCGCCCACTGCATCGCCACTAGTGTGCGCTGCGGCAGTAGTACCGTTTACCCCCCGAACGCAGCCAGACAAGTCATTGCCCGATATAAAACCGTAGGTGATCTCCTCAGTGCCGATCAGAACCTTGCCGCCGATCTCAGAAGTTCCGCCAAACGAAGCCCCGGCAACTACTGGAATGACTGAAGCAAACGAAGTGATGTTAGCGGACAGCGTAGAGAACGCTGGAGTGAACGTAGGTGATGCGGTGGGAACGGGGGCTCCGGGTCCCGTCCTCAAACGAATCGGGGTGATGTCGAAGAACGCACCGCCCGGACCATTCTGGATGTAGTACTTGAGGTTCGACCCCAAGGCCAGAAGGTTGTAACCGTACAGCGTCACCCAATTCCACATTGCACGGACGGTCCCCCACAAAGTCCCGGTGGGTGGGTAAGCAATTGCCGTAGTAACGTTTTCAATAATTGTAGATAGTGGGCCGTTATCAATCACCCACCCGCCGATCTTCTCGGGTTGCCCAGAACGGAAACGAACCTTGTTGGACTCAAACCAGCCACCTTCATTGGCGTATGAAGTAGCTTCTCGGTTTACTCCGGGTCTGAATACAAGTTTCTGTAGTGGCATAAGTGCCTCACATTGAAAGCGCGGTGGCTTTTACTTCTGCAACTCTACGGTCCCAGCCCTTACCAAACGTAGGCCAAGTAGACAGCCCTTGCAAGAACTTCAGACGTTGGGCGCAGTAGTTGATGATGATGGTGTCTGGGGATACAGCTAGCGTCATAGCAAGAGTTTGTGGTCCGATGGAGCCGTCTGCTGTAGCACCCAGTGCGGTTTGAAGCCACAGAGAAGCCCTGCGTACCCCGCTATTTACTGCGGCGTCGAAGACACAGTAATCAACCCCGGATGGCAGATTATCGCCCTTAATCCTATTCCAGTACAACTCCTTGTAGAGGGGCTTAACCTTTTCAGGAGTAAGCGCCTTCATTTCTGCTTCGCTCACGGAGCGGTCAATCCAGTCTTCCCAGACTTCTTGAGTAACTCCAAAGTTTGTCCTCCCTCCCGGATCACTGGGGTGATTTACGTAACCCCCCTCGTGCTTGATGACGTGGCTAAAGCAAGCATCCCAGTTGGTATTCATTTCCTTAGTGCCTCACCTTTTTCCTTGGAGCCGATAGAGGAGCCAAACCAAAAATTCAAAACAGTAGACACAACCGTGCCCAATATGAAGCCGAGAATCGTGTCGGCAAACCTGACGTTATTCTCTGGGATTACGCCAAACGTAATAAAGCCAACGTAGGCTGTTGCGGCAACAGACCAGAACACGGTCAAGTACATCGTAAACCGCTTGGAGAAGATGTCAGACTGCTGAAGAGCAATCTTCTGCATATCTCTAGCGTCGGCAGTGTTAGCGTACTCTGCTTTCAGTTTCTCCAGATCAATCTGAGCCAGCTTCAAAGCAGCGTCGGGATCGCCAGCAATGGCCTTGGTGACCGCCTCGACGGTATCTGCTACACCCAGCTTAGAAGCAATAGCTGATACAGCCAAACCCCCCACGGGACCAGCAACAATAGTTGCAAGAGCAGGGGCAATGTTTCCAAGAAGTTTGAGCAGTTCATTCACCAGAAGTCCTTTGTTTGGAAACCATCCATCCAGTAGCTATGTACTTGTCACTTGCGGGAGTCCTGCCCCTGTGCATAAAGGTCCATATCGCAGGGAATATGAGCATCCTTCCCTGTACAGGCTTGATTAACGTACCATCATAAAACTCAGTCTCGCCGCCTTCTGGTACATTGTTTAAATACCAGATGTATGTAAGCGCCCTAGCATACCCATCCTTTACACAGCTATCTTGATGCCACGTATACTCTTCTCCGGGAGAAGTTTTTTGTATTTGGTAGCCGTTATCTTTGATGTCAGGAGTATTGAAAATTGGAATATCAGGAATAACCTTGTTTATGTGCTTTTGGTACTCTGGGATGTACTGAGCTAAAGAACTAAAGAAAACGCTATCTTCTTCTGCCCATTCATCCAAGCCTGTGATCTTTAGGTCAAGGCTTTTCTTTACCTCAGGTTGATATCCTTTAGATGTCTGCCCTTGTTTTTTACGTGCGTCCGCCTCAAACTTCTGAGTCGTCTGGTTACAGAACTCCGCAGAAAGAACGCCGTCTTGAACCCAAATAAATGGATTCATTTAAGCGGTCCTTCTCCACATATACACCGTAATGTAGGGCTGGTAGTTAAGATTTGTACCGGAAGTGCCCGCGCTGTTAATAACAGGAGTGGCAGAAGATGTCGTAAACGTATGCACGTGATCCCCCACTGTATTAAGGTATGCTGTACCTTGTAGTGTTGCCGATGGAAATTGACTTCTTCCGCCATCGCCCGTAGACGTTCCACTAATACCATCAGGAGGTGAAGTTGCATTGTCCACCGTATTCCACGCCTGTACACTAACAAAATTGTGCGTGTGGCTACCCGCACCAGCGGTTGTGCCAGTGTGATTGTGGGCGACCTGTGTGTGCGTGTGGGTTATAACAACCGAGTCGGCAGAGCCACCAGTTTCTTGTGCGGTGTCAAATAGCGGGTTGCCCGCATCAAAACCGACTGGAACCCTACCCGCACCAAACGCTACCCAAGTGCCGAAGTTAAACAACGTGTTGGGGTTGGAGCCGTTGGTTGCGTTGGTGTAGATAGACCCGATAGGGTAGAGCAGTTGCAGCGCAGCCTGAACGAACGCCGTGGTTGCTATCTGAGTTGTGTTAGTGCCCGGAGCCGCAGTTGGGGCCGTTGGCGTGCCGACAAACTCAGTGTTCTGCGGGTAGAAACTATTTGCATCACTGACAATTGAAACTATTTGCCCCGGATTGATTACGACAGCCGCACCACCTGTAGGCGTAGTGCCGTTGGCTACAGTAGCGTTACGAATGGTCGCCGTGTAGATCGTATCGTTAGCGATTGTGTACAGCTTGGAAACCGGAGGGGCGAATACGGTGAAGTTGTTTAGAAATGAGGTTGTAATACGGATGACGGCATTACGCGCCTCATCTGATGCTCCGTTCAGCGCAGTAAGAGCGTAGGTCGCACTATTAACCTCTACGCTCCTGTACCCTGCAATGGAGTCCTCAATAATCGTACCGAGGTTCGTGTTCGTCGTGTTACCCCACTGACCAGCCTGATCGCCAGTAGCGATAAGTTCGATACGTAGATTATTTGAGAAGGACATTTGTATTCCTTAGACCGTGTAGGTAGGAGGCACTGTAATAACGAGGGAGGCAATTCGATAGACTTCCCCGGTAATAATGTTGATATCGGAGATGGTGAGGTCTGCCCCGCTACCCGAGAGCCCCACAGTGCCAATAAACTGCTGGGTTATGGGTGTCGTATCTACGTTGGGGTTGGCTTGTTGTGTGCCAATAGCCCAAAACCATGTTGCCGTACCGGAAGCAGTAGCTGCATAGTTTGTCGTACTCAACGTAAATTTATTGCCTGTGTACGATGCCGAACCAAAAGTGCTATTTGCGTCAAATCCAATTAAAACATCTGCGGCCCCCACGCTATAGCTAGTAAGCCCCGCAAATGAAGTGGGCTTGGTCCCTTGCATAATGTATATGCCAGAGTAGTTGCCATAAATGGGGGCGGAAGGGAAGAACGGGAAATAGGCGTTATTTGAGGAATTATTGTATCCACTTCCGCCTGTTTGAAATCCCGGCTGAAACAACAGCGGCACTACCATGTTCATTAAACCTTGACTAAGCTCTACGATTGCCATGTTGCTATCCTATTAGGTTAAGCGATGCCACCAGCGGAGGTGAGCGAAAAGTCTGCTATGGTATAAGATGTAGCTGCCGCAATAGTGGTACTAGCCAAACGCAGTGGTGCGGTTCCTGCAATATTAGAAACTGGGACCACTATAAACTTAATGTTTGGTATTGTAGTTGGGTACAATAAGGGGTCATACCCGTTCGCCCCCCACATGATTGCCCATTCAGCGGTCCCCGCTGCGTTCGATGGTTGCGCGGTGGGCAATCCGGTATTAACCAAAGAAACCCCAAGGTCTACTACACCTGCATTGGGCTGATATACGGTTGCGGCAGTTGGTAAATTCAGCAAAAACGTATTGTAGTAGCTGGGCCAGTTTGCAACTATATCTGCTGCCGTGGGCTGCGTACCCCCGTATATTGTAAACCCCACATCAATAGAAGCTGGAGGCGTGTTGACTGGGTTAGCACCAGCCAACCCAGTGTTGCACATTGCGTTTATGAACATATTCCTCATGTTCTTTTGAAAAATCACGGCCATAGTGTTACCTACTAAGTGTTATTGGGAGTGGGATATTTGCTGAACCCGTAAAAGCGTTATACCCACCGCCATACAACGTGATTGGGAGCGGGATATTTGCTGGGCCAGTAAAAGCGTAATATCCCCCACCATACAACGTGATTGGGAGCGGAAATGGGAATGGACAAGTTCCCCACACTGGGAAGTAGGCGGGAGTAAGCACACCACTACCATTGAACTGAGATGGCTCCGATAGGATCAGAGGGACGCACCAGCCGCTGATGTCTTGGTCAAACACAACTGCGTTGTCAAACATAAACGCCATGTCTGTTACAGCACCTGTACTCCAGTTGTCCAGAGGTTGATTGAACGCTGATGCTCCAGAGAACATGGCGAACATATTGTCTACGTTGCCCGTGTCCCAACTGTTCAGCGGCTGGTTGAAGGTAGTGACCCCAGCGAACATATCCCGCATGGTGGTGACACTACTAGTGTCCCACGCACTGATATTTTGATTGAACGCAGTTGTGCTACCAAACATCTGCCGCATTGTCGTAACAGCAGATGTATTCCAAGAGCCAATAGGCCGGTTAAACCCAGTAGCCGACGCAAACATATAGGACATATTCGTCAGGTTGCTTGTATCCCAGCCAGACACAGATGCATCATTAAAGAACCCCGCTATGCGGACGCTACGCAGCGTAGACGGCAAGTTGTCCGGGACGTACAGATTATTGACGCCGTAGGTAGACAAGTTCAGGAACAACAGACCTAAATTATTGGCCCATAAGTTTATGCCTTGCAACTCATTCTGGCCCAGCGTATCAACAGCAGAACAAGTTCCCGCCAGCGATACTATGCGTACCCCAGTGGATGCATACGTATGGTTGTACGTACTTGGGATCGTAGCCGTTACAAAAGTACCATCGCCCCAGTCAATAATTGCATCTAAGGCAGCGACAATGGGGATGGTCCCGTCCTCATCCAGCGAAAGGCTGACGGTTGTACCCACTAACGTTATGTTGTACTGAAGCAGCAGCCCCGGAGATGGGGGCGTGTCAAGACCACTCCAAGAAACCCGAGCAGCGAACGTCATGGTGGTCAAACGCCCCAGACTGGATAGAAGGCGGGAGTCAGGACGCCGCCAGTGTTGAAGTCAGTAGGCAGCGTTGGGATAAGCGTGACAACCCATGTGCTAATGTCTTGGTCAAATACCGTTGCGTTTTCGAACATATTGTCCATGGTCGTTACAAGAGCGGTATCCCACGGGCTAATGTCTTGGTTAAACGCTGATGTGTTTCGGAACATAGAGGCCATATTCTGAACAGCAGAGGTATCCCACAGGCTAATGTCTTGGTTAAACGCTGATGCACCATTGAACGTACCGTTCATACTCGTAACAGCGCCTGTAGCCCATGCACCAATGTTTCCGTTGAAAGCAGCCGCCCCAAAGAACGTACCAGCCATGTCGGTGAGGGCGGTTGTCACCCAAGAGCCTATAGGCTGATTAAACGTCGTTGCGTTTGCAAACATACCCTGCATAGTACCAACAAACGAAGTGTCCCACGTGCTGATATTCTGATTAAATGCCGTTGCACCTTGGAACATACTCTGCATAGTACCAACTGAGGCTGTGTTCCAAGCCGCAATATTTCCGTTGAAAGCCGTTGCGCCCATAAACATCTCGTGCATATCAGAGACAGTGCCTGTATTCCAAGTCCCAATAGGCTGATTGAAAGCAGTTGCCCCGGAAAACATACCTTCCATAGTAGTAACAACAATCGTACTCCAAGCACTAATATTCCCGTTAAACGCCGTTGCACCTTGGAACATACGCGCCATTGTCTGAACAGAGGATACGTTCCACGTACCAATAGGCTGATTAAAGACTACTGCGCCATTAAACATATCGCTCATGTCAAGAACAGCGCCTGTACTCCACAAGCTGATGTCCTGATTGAAGGCTGTTGCCCCAATGAACATACTCTGCATATTAACAACAAAAGACGTATCCCAAATACCAATAGGCTGATCGAACGCCGCTGCGCCATTAAACATATTGGTCATGTACTCAACTGCGGATGTATCCCAACCACTAATATCCTGATTGAAAATCGTACAGGCTTCAAACATCTCGCTCATGTCAGTAATGTTGCTCGTATTCCACGTAGTAACATTGCCATCATCAAAAGTACTGCAATCCGTGAGCCTAAGCCACGTAATGTCCGCAGGGAGAAAGTCGGGCACACTTACCAAATCGGCAGAACTTAAATACACTATAGGCGTAAGCCCAACGTCCCAAGAAGTTATGGCGGTAAATCCATCGACAAGAATCAACTCATCACACGTACCGTAGATTGCAACTGAAACCGTGCCAGACACGGCGACATAGGTATGAGATTTGACCCCAGATGAAGTAAAGGCTTCAATCGTTCCGTCGTTCCAGTCGATGCTGGCGGCAGTAGTTCCCACAAACTCGACATCAACTGTGTTGCTGATTGCTAGGTCGTAGGTCACAAAGTAAGATTCTGCTGGAGGTGGGATAGGCGCGTTAGAAGAGAAGTCTTGCAGGACCGAGCCGTACCAGAACCCAGTAGTGTCGCGGTACGACAAGACCACAAGGTCTACGGCATCCGCAGCAGTACTAAGCACCCCACTAACGGCCCCACCCGGAAACTTTATTGTGCCGTCCCAGCCCATTGTCCTGCCGCCAGTAGCGTCTTGGGTTATGAACCAGTTGATCGTCTGACCATCAAAAGCGTTGATAAACGTGACGGTAGTAACGCTCGCCGTAAGCGTAGTCTCAAACACGTTGGAGAGGGAGCAATCAACTGTAATGACCGATGCAGCCTGTGTTACCGCAACGCTAGGGGTGCTTACACCGCCAATGAAGTTGGTGGTCCCGTTGGGGTAGATAATTTGATGGGTATTGAGGATGCCGCCAGCGTCGGTGGTGGCAAAGGACAATGACG
>Ga0181346_1000255_pt1 | contig 22102 bp, 13 predicted proteins | sample Su13VDMM15DN_FD_130100 | JGI IMG/M metagenome (GOLD analysis project Ga0181346, IMG submission 130100) | Freshwater viral communities from Lake Michigan, USA - Su13.VD.MM15.D.N | ecosystem: Environmental > Aquatic > Freshwater > Lake | place: USA: Michigan | collected 2013-07-15 | reverse complement strand
TACAAAGACCCACAAGCGAACGCAGAACCTGACGAAGATATGCCGTTCTAATATTACTAATGAGCTTGGACACTTACTTGGACACAATGTCTATGTAAATGTCTAAGCTCTTATTTTTTAACTAAAAAAAACAATAACATAGACATTTATGGCAATCAAGAAAAACGATTTTAAATCGATTAAAGATAAGTTCTCAACATCTGCAAAATATAAACCACAAAGATTTTTTGATTTGGGTAACGACTTTTTAGATGCCGTTGGATTACCAGGGCCCGCTATAGGACATTTGAATATGTTCTTAGGTCACTCAGACACAGGAAAGACTACCGCGTTGGTAAAAACTGCGGTTGACGCACAAAAGAAAGGAATTCTACCTGTATTCATTATTACAGAACAAAAATGGTCTTTTGAACACGCAAAACTTATGGGGTTTGATTGTGAAGAAGTTGTTGATGAGGAGACAGGTGAATTAGATTGGGACGGATTTTACATATTCAATAATAACTTTAGTTATATAGAACAAATTACTGATTATATTAACTCGTTATTAGATGCTCAAGAAAAAGGTGAGTTAGATTATAGTTTATGTTTTATGTGGGATTCAGTTGGTTCTGTTCCTTGTAAAATGACTTTTGAAGGTAAAGGTGGTAAACAACACAACGCATCTACATTAGCGGATAAGATTGGTATGGGAATCAATCAACGTATTTCAGGAAGTCGTAAGGCTGATTCAAAATACGAAAATACTTTAATTATTGTTAACCAACCTTGGGTTGAGTTACCTGATAATCCATTTGGACAACCAAAAATTAAAGCAAAAGGTGGTGAGGCGATTTGGTTAAACTCATCTTTAGTTTTCTTATTTGGAAATCAAAAAGGCGCGGGTACTACTAAAATTACCGCAACTAAAGACAAAAGAACTATTAAGTTCGCGTCAAGAACTAAGGTGTCTGTTATGAAAAACCACATTAATGGTTTAGGTTATGAAGATGGTAAAATCATTGTAACCCCTCACGGTTTTATTGCTGGAAAAGAAGCGTCAGAAGAAAAGGCCTCTATTGAGAAATACAAAAAAGAATATGCTGACTATTGGAAAGAGATTATTGGAACCGATGGTGATTTTGATTTAACAGAAGAAAAACAGTCGTAACCATATAAATAAAACTAAGTGACTAAAACATTATTAGTTGACGGTAACAATTTACTAAAAATAGGGTTTCACGGGGTAAAAGATTTTTACCACAAAGGAGAACACGTTGGAGGTATTTGGCACTTTATCAATACCTTACGTAAATTCATAGAAAAATATAACTACGATAAAGTGGTTGTATTTTGGGATGGTGAAAGTAGTTCATCCGCAAGAAAATTAATATATCCACAATACAAGGAAAATCGACATTTAGAACCGAATGAGTTTAAACAAGATTCTTTTACTAAACAGAAAGAAAGAGTTAAACAATATTTGGAAGAGATGTTCGTACGACAGATAGACATTGACAATAACGAGGCGGATGATTTAATTGCCTATTACTGTCAAGTGTCTCCTGACGAAAATAAGACAATATTTTCAGGGGATAGGGACTTAACACAATTAATATCAGAACGTGTCTCTATCTACTCCCCAAACACTAAGACAATGTATCAGAATGGTGATAAGATTAAAATTTATCATTATGAATTTCCACATCAAAATATTAAGACTTATAAAATATTATCGGGAGATAAATCCGACAACATAGACGGTATCTATTACTTGGGAGAGAAAACTTTGGTTAAATTATTTCCTGAGCTACTTGAAAGTACGGTAAATGTTTCCGATATTTTAACAAAGGCTCAAACGTTATTTGAAACGGACAAAAACAATACCGCATTAAATAACTTATTGACAGGGAAAACAAAAACAGGGATTTATGGAAATGAATTCTTTGAGATAAATGAAAAAATCGTAGATTTGTCAAACCCTTTAATAACAGATGAGGCTAAAGAATTGGTTGAATTATATTATCGAGAAAGTTTAGACCCTGACGGTCGGGGGTATAAAAACTTGATGAAGAAGATGATGGAAGACGGACTTTTCAAATACCTACCAAATGCAGATGACGCTTGGATAAACTTCTTAACTCCGTTTATGAAACTAACGAGAAAAGAAAAAAGAAATTACAATACAAATAAATAAAACAAAAAATGAGAGAACAAGACATCACCAAGATGGAGTTTTTATTAACTCTAAATGACAGAATCATCGTTCAACGATTCTACAATGTTAAAGGGTTTAACCCAAGGGCTAAAAACTCTTTAGAGTTGACAGAGTTTATTAAAGACGTTAAAAATGATTTAAGTTACGACTTAAAAATGAGAACAGTGACTTATATGGTTGATAATATGAACCAAATAATTGAAGACGAAAACGTCTTAAACACATCAATGACCAGCGATGCTGAAAACTTCAACCTATTCATTAAGGTCGGAGATGAGACAATTTGTCATAGACAGTTTAACGCTAAAGTATACCCTCCAAAGGTAAGATATACCGTTGACGTACGTCCATACCTAAAAAATATACTAAAGGGTTTGACTGACATTTTTTCATACGAAAATTTAACTTACGAATATATGGGCCTTCCACTTGAGGTATAGTATTTATCAATTACACAAACAATTTAGAGTATGAATTCAGGCAAAAATTTTAATTATTTAGGGGAGACTTTCCAAATACAACTTCTTAATCAAATCATCATTGACAAAGAATTCGCTCGCTCAATTATCGATGTTATTGAACTAAATTATTTCGAAAACAAGTATTTTAAATTAATCATTCAAATGATTAAGGAGTACTATAAGAAATACGAATCAAGTCCATCCTTTGAAACTTTAAACCAAATTGCCAAATCTGAAATACAACAAGAATTGGCTGCCAGAATGGTATTAGATATGGTTTCTAAAGTACAAGAGGCACCTCTTGAGGGATGTACTTATGTACAAGAAAAGGCATTAAAATTCTGTAAACAACAAGAGTTACAGAAAGTTATGACTAAGGCTCAAAAAATTATTGATGGTGGAGAGTTCGAAAACTACGACACACTTGAAGAGATGGTTAGTAAGGCGTTACAAGTCGGGGAGATTGATAAAGGAACAGAGGACGTTTTTCATAATTTAGACGAGGTTCTAAATGATGATTATAGACACCCAATCCCTATGGGAATTCCAGGTATTGATAGACTACTTAAAGGTGGTCTTGCGAAAGGGGAACTCGGTGTTATTTTAGCACCAACAGGTGTAGGAAAATCTACATTACTAACAAAAATTGCTAATCACGGTTTTAATCTTGGTTACAATATATTACAAATATTCTTTGAGGATAATCCAAAGATTATTCAAAGAAAACATTTTACACTTTGGACGGGAATATCTCCTGACAATTTGCAAACACAAAAAGAGGAGGTAATGGCAAAAATTACTGAAATTAAGGAGACTATGTCAAATAAGTTAACCCTTAAGAAATTACCTTCAGATACTTTAACTATGATGCAAATTAAAAGTCAAGTTAGAAAAATGATTGCCGAGGGAAATAAGATTGATATGATTCTTTTAGATTATATTGATTGTGTAGTCCCTGATAAAAATCTTGGAGATGAATGGAAGAGTGAGGGTTCGGTTATGAGAGGTTTTGAATCAATGTGCCACGAGTTGAACCTTGTTGGATGGACTGCAACACAAGGAAACCGTTCTTCGATTTCGTCAGAAGTGGTTACTACTGACCAAATGGGAGGGTCAATTAAAAAGGCTCAAGTTGGACACGTTATCATTTCCGTGGCTAAGACATTACAACAGAAAGAAATGAAACTAGCAACTATTGCAATTACTAAATCTCGTATTGGTTCTGACGGTGTTGTATTTGAAAATTGTAAATTTGATAACGAACTTATTGAGATTGATACTGAAAGTTCTGTTACATTTTTAGGGTTTGAAGAACAAAAAGAAGAAAAACAAAGAGATAGAGTAAAAGAACTCTTGGAAAAAAGAAAAGAGAGAGAAAAAAACAAACAATCTTAAATAAAAAAATTAATTACTATGGAAAAAATATTGGTTGAAAATCCCAACAGGTTTGTCATCTTCCCAATTGAACACAATGATATATGGGAGTTTTATAAACAACACCAAGCTGCCTTTTGGACGGCTGAAGAGGTGGACTTATCCAACGACATCAGAGATTGGGAAAACCTATCTGATAATGAAAGATATTTTCTTAAAAACATATTAGCGTTCTTTGCAGCGTCTGATGGTATTGTAAATGAAAATCTTGCTGAGAATTTCTTAAAAGAGGTTCAATATGCTGAGGCTAAGTTCTTTTATGGGTTTCAAATTATGATGGAGAATATTCACTCTTTAATGTATTCATTATTAATTGATACTTACGTATCAAATGAGGATGAAAAAGATGAATGTTTTCACGCGATTGATAGATTACCTGCGGTTCAAAAGAAGGCTAAATGGGCTCTTGATTGGATTGAGAACGCTTCTTTCCAAGAAAGATTAGTTGCGTTTGCGGCAGTTGAAGGTATCTTCTTTTCAGGTTCATTCTGTTCAATATTTTGGATGAAATCAAGAGGAATTATGCAAGGATTATGTAACGCTAATAGTCTTATCTTTAAAGATGAGAATTTACACTGTGATTTTGCGATTCATTTAATTAACAATCACGTTGAGAAAAGACCAACAGAAAAAAGAATTAGAGAAATCTTATTATCGGCATTAGAGATTGAAAAAGAGTTTATTACTGAGTCATTACCAGTATCTCTAATAGGTATGAATTCAAACTTAATGAAACAATATCTTGAATTCGTAACAGACGGATTACTACTTAAGTTTGGATGTAAAAAAGAATTTAATGTTGAACAACCATTTAAATTTATGGAACAAATTGCGGTTGAAACAAAAGGTAACTTTTTTGAATCAAGAACAATGGAATACCAAAAAGCTAAACTTGGGGAATCACTATCATTTACCGATGATTTTTAATAAATAAAAAAAAGAAAGATGTCATTAAAAATAACTAAAAGAGAAGGAGACGATGTATCGTTTAACCCTCAAAAAATATATCAAAGAATTAAACGAGCGGCTAAAGGTTTAAACGTTAATTCTGATGAAATATTCATAAAAGTGATTACTTCGGTACCAACTGAAGGGTTAGTCACAACAAAAGAATTGGATAAACTAATTTATGAAATTGCCGCGGCATATACAGGAAGTCATCACGATTACTCAAGATTGGCCTCATCAGTCGCAATTTCTTCATACCATAAAGAAACAAGTCCTAGTTTTTGTGAGACAATGAGAGTATTACACGTTGACGGAATTGTCAATGATAGGTTGATGAAAACTATTGAGAACTATGGTGCTGAAAAAATTGATTCGATAATTAATCACGATAATGATTATAATTTTGATTATTTTGCTTGGAGGTCTTTAGTTGAAATGTATTTATTAAAGACCCCACAAGGTAAAGTAATTGAACGTCCACAACATATGTATATGAGAGTAGCTCTATGGGTTACAAATACGTTTGAAGAGGCGGTGGATTATTACACTTCATTATCTAATCAACTTATTTCTCCAGCGACACCTATTATGATTAATTCAGGAACAAAAGTTCCTCAGTTAGCGTCTTGTGTGTTACATTATAATAATGCAGATTCAAGAGATGGATTACTCTCAACTCTAAATGATATTTCAACGTACTCGTCTGATGCCGCAGGTATTGGACTATGTATGTCAAACATTCGTAGTAAAGAAAGTCGTATTAATTCGTCAGGTGGATTTGCGGGAGGATTATTAAAATATCTTAAAATAGTTAATGAATCCTTAAGATTCTTTAACCAACAAGGAAGAAGACCTGGTAGTGCTGCTATCTATTTAGAACCTTGGCATAAAGATATTATGGATTTACTTGAGATTAAAAAGAATACAGGCGCGGAAGAATTAAGAGCAAGGGATTTATTCACTGCTTTGTGGATTCCTGATAACTTTATGAACGCGGTCAGAAACAACTTAGATTGGTATCTATTCTGTCCTAACGATATTCTTAAGGCGGGAATCAAACCGTTACAAGAATGTTATGGAGATGAGTACGAAGAGAACTACAACAAAGCGGTTCAAATGGGGCTAGGTAAAAAAGTAAGTGCGCAAAACATTTGGAATAAGATTATTGAATCACAAGTTGAAACAGGTGTTCCATATCTTTGTTCTAAAGATAATGCTAACAAAAAGACAAATCATCAAAATATCGGTGTGATTAAACAATCGAACTTATGTAACGAGATTTATCAATATACTGACGAAAAAACTACTGCAATTTGTACATTGTCATCTATGGTGTTAAAAAACTTTATTAAAGGTGGTAAATTTGATTATAAATTATTAATTGAAGAAGTTAAGAAAGTTGTAAGAGCTTTGAATAACGTTGTAGATAAAAACAACTACTCAACAGAAAAAGGTAATAAAGGAGGTTTAGAACAAAGAGCAATAGCCATCGGAACCCAAGGACTTGCTGACGTATTCTATTTAATGGACTATATCTTCACATCTGAAGAAGCAAGAAACCTAAACAAAAATATCTTTGAGGCGATATATTACGCGGCGATTTTTGAAAGTAATGATTTATGTAAAAAAGGAATTAGAAAACCTTATAGTTTATTTAATGGTTCACCAATGTCAAAAGGGATTTTCCAATTTGATATGTGGGGATTACAAGAATCTGAATTATTTTTAGATTGGACATCGTTGAAAGAAGATGTTAAACAATACGGTGTTTGTAATTCATTATTTACTGCTCAAATGCCTGTTGCATCTTCAGCTAAGATTACGGGGTCATTTGAAATGACAGAACCAGCTCACTCGGCTTTATTTAATAGAAGAGTTGTTGGGGGTGAAATTATGATTGTTAACAAATACTTGATTAGTGACTTTGAAAAGTTAGGAATTTGGTGTGAAGATTTAAAAAATGAAATCATAATAAATGAAGGTTCAATTCAAAACATTAACTTTAACAACTACCTTGACCCTGAAGATAAAAATTATCTTAAAAAAGTTGAGAAAACCGAACACTTAATTAGTAAATATAAAACCATTTGGGAGATTTCACAAAGAGAATTAATTGATATGGCGGCTGACAGAGCACCATTCATTGACCAATCACAATCAATGAACATCTATATGTCAAACCCTACATTATCTAAAATTTCTTCATCTCACTTCCATTCTTGGGATAAAGGATTGAAAACATTATGTTATTATGTTAGAACCAAAGCAATTTCAACGGGAGCAAAACATTTGGCAGTAGATATTTCAAAAACTAAACAACCTAAACAAACTGTAGAAGTACCTAAAGTAGACTACAGTCATATGAATTTACCTCCAAAACCTGAAGGAATTGAAATTGATTGTTTTGGATGTTCCTCATAAAATAAAAATAATTACGACACTAATCACGACACTACGTCGTGATTTTGTTTTTTGAGCTATTTATAAGAAATAATTACGACACTATATTTATAGTATATGGCAAATGGTAAAACATATGGAATCGCGTTCCCTTTTAACTCATCAACTGATGGTGACTATTTAAAACTAACTCAAACTGCTAATGATGAAATTAGGACTGACTTAATTCATTTATTGTTAACGAGAAAAGGTTCTAGATATTTCTTGCCCGATTTTGGGACTAGATTATACGAGTATATTTTTGAACCACTTGACACTCCAACATTTAATAATATTGAATCTGAGATTAGAGAATCTTGTGAAAAATATTTACCCCAATTAAGAATAACAAATATTAATGTTAAAGCTTATACAAGTGAAGAAGATGAAGGAGGTTCTGCAACTACTGCAGGTAATGTGATTGAGTATAATATGCCAGGAGCGGGGGTTGAAGAATATACCGCAAAGGTTAAAATTGATTATGTAATAACTGATGATGTCTTTGGTAGTAAAGATTTCGTAATTTTAAATATTTAAAGAATATGGCAGAAAAAAGAATATCTTATACGGTAAGGGATTTCCAAGACGTAAGGACAGAATTAATAAATTTCACAAAAAGTTATTATCCCGATTTAATAGACAACTTTAATGATGCGTCTATTTTTTCTGCGTTATTAGATTTAAACGCTGCGGTTTCAGATAACCTACATTTTCATATTGATAGAAGTATTCAGGAGACAGTTCTTCAATACGCTCAACAAAAATCATCCATCTTTAATATCGCAAGAACTTATGGGTTAAAACTACCTGGACAGAGACCATCTGTTGCGTTAGTTGATTTTTCAATCACAGTTCCCGCTAATGGAGATAAAGATGATGAGAGATATGAAGGTATATTAAGAAGAGGTAGCCAAGTAACGGGAGTTGGTCAGATTTTTGAGAACGTATATGATATTGATTTTTCATCGCCATATAATTCGCAAGGATTCCCAAACAGACTTAAAATCCCTAATTTTGATGGTAACAACAACTTACTTAGTTACACCATAACTAAAAGAGAAGTAGTTGTTAATGGTATTACTAAAGTATTCAAACAAGTAATAACCGCAAATGATGTTAGACCATTCTTTGAGTTATTTTTACCTGAAAAAAATGTATTAGGAGTTACTTCCGTAATTCAAAAAGATGGAACAAACTACGCTAACGTACCTACAGTTGCGGAGTTTTTAACCCCAACAGGAAAATGGTATGAAGTTGATGCTTTAGCTCAAGACCGAGTATTCATTGAAGACCCAACAAAACCATCAGACTTACCTGGCGTTAAAGTTGGAAAATATGTGGTGACTAGTGATAAATTTATTACTGAATACACACCTGAAGGATTCTTAAAGATGACTTTTGGTGGAGGAAATAATTCAGCGGAAGACCAACTTAGAGAATTTGCAAGAAGTGGAATTGAAACTCAAAGTATGCAAAACTATTTAAATAACTTTGCGTTAGGTAGTACATTAAAGGCAAATACAACAATATTTGTTCAATATCGAATTGGTGGTGGATTAGCGACTAATATAGGGGTTAATAGTATCAATCAGATAGGAACTATTTCATTCTTTGTTAACGGACCTTCAGAGTCGACTAATACTGCGGTGGTAAATTCATTAAGATGTAATAACGTTACTGCGGCAATTGGTGGGGCGGGATTACCTACCTTAGAAGAGATTAGAAATTTTGTTTCATTTAACTTTTCTGCTCAAGATAGAGCGGTAACTATTAATGACTACGAAGCGTTAATTAGAAAAATGCCAGGTCAATTTGGTGCACCTGCAAAAGTTGCGGTAATTGAAGAGGATAATAAAATCAGAATTAAGATACTATCTTACGATACTTCAGGGGCATTAACCTCAATAGTATCTAATACTTTATTAACAAATCTTGCGGAATACTTATCTAACTATCGGATGATAAATGATTATATCTCAGTTGAAACTGCGGAAGTAATTGATTTGGCTCTCGAAGTATCAGTAGTTTTAGACGCTAGTCAAAACCAAGGAGTGACTGTTGGAACAATCATTAATAAAATTTCAGATTACTTTAATCCGTCCACAAGACAATTAGGGGCTAATGTTAATTTATCTGAGATTAATCGAATTATTCAATCTGAAAATGGGGTTATCTCATTAACAGAGTTAAAAGTCTTCAATAAAACAGGAGGGGAATACTCATCATCGGAAACATCAATGAGATATCTTGATTCTTCAACAAAACAAATTGACCCAAATGATGGGACAATCTTTGCTTTACCTAATCAAGTTTACCAAGTTAGATATCCAAACAAGGATATTACTGTCAAAGTTAAGAATTTCCAAACTGTATCAATTAGCTAAGGATTTATTTATTAGATAATGTCTTTATGTTTAGGGTAACTAGTTTTTCTAAACATAAAAATTAGTGCTCAGACTTTAAAAACAGTCTATCAACTATTTATCGATTAAAGGAATATCAATGGGAAATTCTTATAGAATTAAAGCAAATCCAGGTAAAGACCAAAATCTTGTCATTCAAGTTGACCAAGATTTTGAACAACTTGAAATATTATCATTAAAAGTAAGACAGTCAGACATCTATTTAAGAATGTGTTCTGACTATGGAGTTATTGCAGGTAGAGTTTTTGCAAATAATGGTTATGGAATTCCTAATGCCAAAGTATCTATTTTTATTCCTGTAACTGATGAGGATAAAAAAAATCCTATAATAAATGAGATTTATCCTTACAAATCCGTTTTAGACACAAATGAAGATGGGTATAAATATAATTTATTACCATATCTACCATCATATAGTAATCACGTACCAACAGGAACATTCCCAACTCGAAAAGACAATTTAGTTAATCAAACCGTAGTCCAATTATATGACAAATATTATAAGTATACTGTTCAAACTAACGATAGTGGGGATTACTTAATTTACGGAGTGCCCGTTGGAAGTCATACGATAGTGATGAATGTTGACTTATCCGACATTGGACCGTTTTCTTTAGGTCCTCAGGATTTAGTAAGAATGGGTCTTGCAACTGAAGAACAATTTGATGGTAACAAATTTAATTCGGGTACCAATTTTAACACTCTTCCTCAGATTGTTGTGATTAATAAATCTATTGAGGTTGCTCCTTTTTGGGGTGAACCTGACATATGTAGGATAGGTATTACACGTACTGACTTCGACATAACTAATGAAGCCAATATTGATATTAAACCTACTGCAATTTTTATGGGGTCATTAGTTAGTACCTCAACATCCATAGCAATTAAACAAAATTGTGTTTCAAGAAAAGAAACAGGTAATCAATGTCAAATGATTACAGGACCTGGCGAAATTTTGGCAATCACCCAATCATTATTTCACGACTCTGACGGTCTACCCGTACTTGAACAAGCTAAATTACCAAATGGTGGTAAACTTATTGATGGTAATGGTACTTGGATGTTTGATTTACCTATGAATAATAATTACATCTCAACAAATGAATACGGAGAACAAGTCATATCTAATGACCCTCAAGTCGGTATTCCAACCAAGTCAAAATATAGATTTAAAATTAAATGGCAACAAAGTAAGAGTATCGCTGAAGATTATAAGAGAGGATATTTCTTAGTTCCTAATATTAAAGAAAAGGGATGGGATTTTTATGGTTCAGACCCATTACAAGGTGGTAGTGGTGATTACTCTGACGCTTTAACATCCTACGCATTTGATTTAGGATGGTCAGGATATACAACAGGAACTGTCGATTTAACTAATCCTGAAATATTATCCTATATTAATTGTGAAGATAGATTTTATGAGTTTGATTATAATAAAGTTTATACGGTTTCAGGGTTAATTGACAATTATAAAGTTGCGGGAGGTAAAGAAAAATTTTTAGCCATTAAGAGAATTGATGACGATTCTTGTGATGATAGTGTAAATAAATTTCCTGCGAATGATGGAGTTTTCCATACCTCATTATTATGGATAATATTAAACATTTTAATTTCAATCATTGGGTTTTTAATGTTACCAGTCCTTATTGCATATGCCATTATTGCGTTTATTATAAATCTAATATACTTAATTATCCAAACAGTCCTTTGTGGTATTTGTGGTATTGGTTTTAGTGTTACTATACTTAGTTGGTATCCATTTGCTTGGATTTGCCGTTCTTTGGGTATTGATTGTGATGACCCAAAATTACCAATAAAACCATTAGATATGCCGATGATAACATATCCTGACTGTGAAGCTTGTAGTTGTGATGGTACTGATGGTGACGGAAGTGACCCAACATCAGGAGGAGGTACTGAAACCACTACTCAAGCTCAACAAAATCAGAGTCAATTTATTACTTCATTTAATGAGCCAACTTCATTTGGTAGTTTAGATAACCCATCAGTTTTTACTTCTGCGTTTGATAATAATGTTTATTGGCAATCGACGGATGTTTCTATTGTCAAACAATTATTAGGTGGTCGGTTTGCTAATAATACCAATATGACCGCGGGGGGTGTTGGAAGAATAGAGAAAAGCGGACCATCGGTTTACTTAGAATGTTATGATATACCTTTTGGAGAAAGAATTAATTTATTCAATACTAAAGGGTCTTATTATAGCGGAGCTAACCAAGTTAAAGTGTCTTATGAACCTACGTCTAACGGGTCATTAACTCATACGGATAATATAATTGCCATTGTTGTTAACCAATCAACCACTTATTCAGCGGGTACTCTGTTTTCATTTACTAGCCCGTATTCATCTAAGGACCCTAACTTTACAGGTGCAACTGTAAATAGTATTGGTAGTAATCAGTTAACAGGAACAACAACTATACCTACAACATTAAGTGGTACTTACGCCAGTCCATCAAATCCGTTAGTCAATATTCCTTTTTCATACTCAACACCAACAATGTATAATACTAATGTTGGTAAAACATTATATTACACATACCCTTCTGATATTGAATATTTCCAAGTTATTACAGGAATGACTCTAACAAATTTTAGAGCGTTAATACCTGCAAGTCGTTTTCCTAATAGTTTTGGAGATGTTATTGAAAGTACATCAACAATTGAAAGTCATTTTTTCGCTGGTTCCGAATCTAGAACGGTTAAACCTATTGATTTTAACAATCAAAACAAGAAGATTTTAATTATTCAAAGAGGGGTTGACCCTAACTCGTTTAAAGTTCAAACTAAATTTGATTTAAGTAGAGTGTTTGGATATTCATCGATGAATCAACCTGGTTGTCTTGTAACGGGTGATTATAAAGTTAACGTACCAATTAAGAATTCTACACTTCCAGCATCTTCAACTCCTTTGAATATGTTTAAACACGATTTTGCACCTGGAATTAATAACAATACTCCTAATAATGGTTTTGATTTGTTCTTTAATTCACAATTTTTTGAACCCGCAAATTCACCATCATATTATTATACAGGATATACAACACATAATCATACTTTATATTCTAGTTTAGATAGTACTAAAGTTGTTCCACCGACATTTGTACCGTCATCACCTGCAGTGCCTTTAACCACTGCAATAATTGATAATTCTGTAACTTCTCCAAGAAAATTAATTATGTCAAAATCAGGAAACGCATTATATAGTAGTGCTCTTAATCCTAGTAAGTACGGGCCTAATGAATTTGTTGATGGTGGAGCATATGTATTTACACCATTATCTTCAAGCCCAAACATAAAATCATATTATTATAGTCCAGGGTATAATACAGGAAACACTTTAAATATGTCGTATTATAAAAATACGGTTATGAGAAGTGATAGGTTACCTACGTCTGATTTCCCAACAAAAAATAATAATAATACTTATTTTTTACAACAAAACCCCGCTCTAACAGTTTATTCGTTTTCTACTAACGGTATTATTGTTGCAGGGGCTGGACAGTCTAACGCATCTTATGCCGACCCATTTGAACCTACTGATAACGCGTTTGAAAGTAATAGTGCGTTAAACACGTTTACTTGCGATAAAATGGTTTCCTTAAAATGTTACAACCAGGGCACTAACGGTTTAAATATCACCGTAAACCCTACTTGTAAAAATGATGATGCGGTTACGGATTATGGATGTTATCGTTTTTGTCCTCGTTGTGGGGATAGGAATGACATCTTCGGACCTATTGCGGGTATGGGTAAAGACCTTGAAAATTTTGGAGAATACATTCTTAGATTTAAATTTTTCTTCGCTTTATGTCAAGGTGTGTTAGGACAGGTATTTAATAACAATTGGGTTAACGGTGTGTTAGTCGCATTTCCATTTAAAATTAATACTTACTACAATAGTAGAAATAAGGTTAATGGTAGACAATACTGTAAAGATATTGTGTTCTTACACCCAACTACAAATACTTTTTATTATAGAAGTACCCCTTGGGATGGTACTAAATTTATAGGGGAAAAATCCCGAGGAGATATGGGTAGAGGGTCCAACGACACTAATTTAAAATACCCGACAACCCTTATGAATTTAGGGCCTAGAGATTCGTTCTTAAAGGAGATAATTTTAAATGGTAACTTTAATGGGTATAATATGAAAGAGTTTTCCGAAACTTCATATAATGATACTTCAGATATGGTTAACTTTTTTGGGATTATTAGATTACTCGACTCAAGTTTCTTGGCGAATTTCTTCGGTAACCAAATTACTAAATTATTTTCGAGAGCGGGTAGAAAAGTTGATGCGGATTTTGCTCAATCAGTTGCGGTGAATTCTCAAATTGGTGTGGTTCCGTTAGATACTTCATTTTATACAACATCCCCATCATCACCAGGAGGAGCTTCGGTTATTGCTGCGGGAGGAGCGTCAAGTAGTATTATGATGGGTATTATGTTTACTTCAAGTACTGAATCAATACAAGTTAGAGATTTCATATCGCCTGTTAGGACTATTAGATGGAATCCGATTACTAATGACTTTGCTTATGACTATACTGAAACTAAGTCTCAACTAACTCCTCATTATATGTGGAGATTAGACGGTAATGGACCAACAGTATTTGGAACTCAGGGTAATAATTGGGCGACATCACCCGACCCATCAAGTATTGTTGCGGTTAAATACCAACAGATGGATAGATTATCAAGCCAACTACCTGGTAGTCCTTATCCTGCTTGGAATGACTCGGTTAACGAATATAATGCTAGAGGTTATATATTCGCAAGTAATGCTAACGATATGGCGTCAATAACGTACAACTACGCGGCATCAACAATTAGAGGTCGTACTATATTAGGAGGAGCTCCTTGGTATTTTTACTTTGGATTGAGGAAAGGGAATACCGCCATAAACAGATTTTCAACTAAGTTCATAGGAACAACAAATATAAATGAGTAATCAAATTGAAACTAGAATTGTATTAGGGTCTAAACGATATAAGACTGCGATTAATACTGATATAGGAATTAAAGTTCCTCTTGAGAATACTCAAAAAGAAATTGATGAGTTTGATAGAAATAATCGTGTCAGTCTTGCTCAAGTATTTGACGATGAAAGACAGGCATCCTCAACGTTTAGAATTAGCGCTAATATGGACTTTATGTTTTATAATGTGTACAGTGGAAGTACTGGACTTGTAGATTATAAACCGTATACCTACAATATGTATTATGTTAACCAATTAAACTCGTTTAACACTACTATGTGGTCAGGATACCCGTTGTACAATGAATTTGATATTATACGAACAGACAATAAAGTACCTGGTTATACTACTACTTCAGGTTCTGTACAACCACACATCTATTTTGTTAATAAAAGTGCTACCACATATAATTGGACTCAATACATTAGTTACGCATATCAAAACGATTATACTAAAAGACTAGAATTTTATGAAGATGATGGTGGAACAAATGGATGGATGGCGGGGGATGGAATTCCTTTCTATATTCAAAACCCATATAACGAATCGGGTCAAGATTTGATTTCATTTGTATGCCCTGTTAAACATAATTTATCTGAAGGAGAATATGTTGAGATAAACATTCCTGGATGGTTGGGTTATGGTGGTACTAAAATCTTTCAAGTGTACTCGTTAGGTCAATCAGGGTTTGGTTCAGGTGAATATATTTTTAACATTTATAACTATGGATTTACGGGTGTTACGTTTACTAACGATACTAAAGGTACGTTTAAACGAATTATTGACATATACAATTCAGGTGAAACTAAATCACAATATTATGTTAGAAAACATAAAATAATTACAAACGTTCCTGACACTATTTTAACTAAAGCGGGGTTTGAATACAATCCTTTTGACAACGTTAGACAATATGAATATAGTTCTTTAACACCTGACCATACTGCAAGAATTACTCAAAAAGACGGTAATCAATCTTATTTGATTTCTTTTAGTAAAGATATTGACGTTAAACCTTATGTTGATAATCAGAATAGACCATTAAGTGAGTTATTTATAACCATTATTAATAAAGGATATTTTGGATGGATGAACAAACCGTTAGATAGTAATATACCAAATTGTCCTGCAATTAGAGAAGGGTTTGGGTTCAACATATCAACTGAAATAAATCCGTATTGGGCAGCATCAAACATTGCAAGAAATAAAACAAACATCCCTACCAACTCCTACAGTAAGACCATAGGTGGAAATACCTTTAATTTCTACTATAACACCGATTTAAAGGAAGGTGACATTATTGATGGGGATTATTGTGAATTTAACCAATTTGACCAAAAAGAAAGAGTTATTTCTGGTTTATATCACAAAATAGTTTTTAATAGTAATCTATTTAAAGTGGGTTGTCTTATAAATTCTGACCCATTTAATTTTAGTTGTACCCAAAATAACCCTCCAGGTTATTATTACAAACCCCATCATCCAGTAACTCTTAGAGTTTATTCTGATTATGTTGAAGAGGGGGATATTAAAACGATAGAAGGAGTTCCTGATTATGCTTACTTCTCAGAATATTATCAGAGTCTAAGGTGGAGAGATTTATATACCTATGGATTTATTGATAGTGGAGGATTGGGAGTGGATTACCCATTTTTAAACGGAACACATTATCCATCAACTAAAATAATTTTTAGATTGTTTCCTGAAGGAAATGTACCTGAACAATTATATGCTATTGCAGACCCTGATACCGATGATTGCGAATAAATATAAAATATCATTACCGACGGCTGACGACAAAGAATTAGTAATCCCTATTCAAATGACTTGGGATTTTACTGACAGGTCTGACTCTTTGGTTGCGTTTGAAAAAAATGCCATTACCGAAATTTTAAATGGAGATAAAGATTTTGAAGTTGCGAGATTCTCACCTGCGGGTGTTGTCGATAGTTCTATTAATGTTTTACGAACCGATGTGAACTATAGTTTTAACTTTGTTCCTGATGGTGCGACAGTTAATACAACAATATGGGAACCATCTTATGTGGTACAAGGATTCGCAACTAACGAAGTTTATATGTATGCGAATTCATTTAAGAAATCGTTTTTTAAACTTGATTTGTATGACAGTACTGATTTAAAGAATCAAACAAATTACGTTACATTAATCCTACCAACTCAACAAGGTTCGACTACCGCTGCCACAGTTAACTATGAAACTAAAGATATAAAAACTCCTATTTTCAAATTAGATTACTTAGGAGACCAAGAAGGTATGTTCATATATTGGTTAAAGAAACGTGATTTCTTAAACATTACAACATTCTATATGACTGCAAAATTCTTTGACGCTAAAAGTGGTGTTTTTATTAAAATGATGAATAGACCGCAGTCTTCATTGATTGGTGATAAATTTAACTTTCCCCAAGATAGATACTTTTACTATAAGGTAATACTAGACTATAATAATTATACATACAAGATATACGATATTTCAGGTGGAGGTCAAACTCTTGCAGGGCAAGAGTCTAATCCGATAAAATGGTACGAATATATTAACCCATAATGAACGAAGATAGATATTATATTAAAATTTCCCCCGAAGTTATTGGTGGTGACATCTTTAAAGAATGTTATCCTAGTGGACAAACCTATTCTAGTGGGTGTACTTATGTATATTCAGGTATGAGTCAAATACTTTCAGGGGGTACTAACGGTGAATCATTATTAAGTGGGTTAACTATTCCAATACTAATAACTGAAAATGCGGTAGATGTCGGGTTCTATTCGATATTTGATGGTAATTTATTACAATCCGATGTGGTTAAGAATTTTGTGTTCTCAGCTCAAACAACAACACCTAAGAGGTATTATTTTTATAACACTTCGGACCAAAAGTATAAGAATTATTTAAAATTCTCAAGTTTTGAGGTTGATTGGGGGGATGGAGTTAGTGGGCAAACTATCACTACTTTATCACCAAGTTATATTTACCACGATTATATTAATAATGGTACATATACCATTACGTTAACTCAAAAGAATCCTTGGGGGGTTAATACGATTAAAAAAAGTATTGTGGTACCGTTTACAGGAACTACAATACCCAACCCTAACGGGACTGCGTACTTCACTTCTAATGTTGGAGCTTGGAGTGCTACTCCAATATCGTATGATTATATTTTTACGGGAGATTCTGAGAACAATGTTGCTTCTCAGGTATCGAGTAACTATACAACTACCCCGTTCTTAATTACAGGTAATACACAATCAAGAATTACTGAACTACAATCGTATGGTAAAAATCCGTACGTCTTGAATAAGACTATTAAAGATAAAAACAATCTATTTTTTGGTATTATAACCGCAATGACTCCAACATATACGGGATATACCATACAAGACACACAGTATTTGGATTTTATTGATGGTACAACATCATACATTGCATATAGTAGTGGGTTAATTCCTGATTGGTTGGTTGCGGAACCAATTGTGAAAGATGAATCATTAATAAACATTGTGTATCAACCCGAGGTGCAGTCCGATGTATATATTGAGAGGGGGAAGAATAGTGCTCTCGAAAGAATTGAAAGGTTAGGGGAAGTTGACAACATTGGAGACTTAACAAATTATGGATATGGATTTTTTAATTTTATAAAACAAGAAAATCTATAATGAAAAAAGACTAATAAACTATTTATTAAAAAACTAAATAAAATAAAATGGCAATAGGAACATATGGTACGATAAGACCGTCAGATGTATCACCCGAAGATGTTGATATAATTTTGAATTATACCCCATCACGAGACGCTACGGATAATTTTGTGTTAAAATCATTAGATGCTAAGACAATCTTAAGACCGTACTTTAATACCGCTAGTACAGGTGGTAATGCTGACATTGAAATTCTTGGTGGGTTATATAATTTAAAATTACCCGCAAATGAATTTAATAAATTAGGAATTTATACCTTATATATTAGACCTGCACAAATTAGAACACAAATTAACGATTGTGGTGTTCTATCTGCATTACCTAACATTAAAGGTATTGTAATTAACTTAGATAATGTTCCCGCACAATTTAAAAATAAATTTATTGCCCAAGGTTTAGTTGGATTCAGAATTGAATACTTGAATGATGATGGAACAAAGATTCCTAACTTCTTTAGAGTAATCACTTCTAATTTCTTTTGTCAACCTGTAACTCAAAACTTAACTAATACGTCTCAAAAGGCGATTAGATATAGATATGTTGATGGGGTTACCAATTTAATGTTCTGTACGTTAACACCATCATCAGCACCTACAAACAAACCAAATGCAACACCATTTATTGGTCAGCCAGGACAAAATGTAATTATTACTAATACTTTTTTCAATCCAATAACACTTGACATTGAAGTTGCTGAACACGACTTTAATACGTTGGCGATTGCACTTTACGGTAATCAAACTAAATCTATTGATGACGGTATTTACACAATTTACGATACCGCAAATAACATATATAGACAATACAATCTTTATGAAATTAGAGATGATTATAACAAATTGTTATATGAGGTTAGAGAAGATAGAAATAATAATATTGATTTCAGTAAAAATTTTACAAGTATAACTAAATAATGGCAAAAAAATTCTATAGATATCCCCCAAGACCATCGAGTGGTGCAGGGACTTTTTCGGACAACATAGTAGGACTACAAATTGTTGACGGAGGAGGACTTACGCAGGGAAATTTTGAATTTACAACTTCAATTGTTGAGAAAGTTAATAGAAATTTTAACATTGGGTCGTTTTCAGAACCAATATCTTTAGATAGTTTAAATATTGGAAGTATCCTTGAGTCTAAAGCGATTATTGCTAAAGATTTTAGAATATATCCTAACTTTGATTTATCTGAGATATCTCGATTTACTTTATACGGGCCTTTATCTAAAAGGATGTCGACTTCAATTCAGAAGATTATTAATTTCTTCCCTGGAGCTATTGAGGTTTCTCCGAACAATTACGACTCATCTACAGGAAACACAGTTATTAATTCAAGTTATGATATAACTGAGAATCAAACAACTTTTGATATTCAGATTGCGAAAATTAGAAATCCTTTTGGAGTTGATTTTAGTGTTAACGCAACCAGAAATATTTCATTATTGGATTATGTTGTATCACCATTAAGAAATCTAACAAAAGAATATTCAAAATACTCAGTGTTTATTGGTTCTGACGAATACCCTATCGCATTTTTAAACCCTGCGATTAGTTTATATGGTGGTTTACTTACAATAACCATTGTGGGTAATCCTTTTAAAAATAGTACAACCTCGACAGATTATTTGGTTATTAGACCTAATAGTTTTTATTCTGATAAATCATTATTAGAGCCGTTCGATGAGGTTGAAAAATTCTTATTGAATAGATTAATAGTTCCGCAATATACCGCAGTTTTTAAAGTTCCGAAACAAACAGAAGACGGATTACTTTATACAGATAACCAAACTGTTACTTGGCCTTTAAACGGTGTATGGAATTTAGATATTAGTACAGAGTCCTTTGACTTTTATCTTTCAACGGTTAGTGATATTGCCGATTCGTTTGATTCATTTAGAACTAATTTAGTTACAAGGTTTTTAACTACTCAAGCCTTCAAAGACTTTGACACCCAAGACCAAAAAGTACAAAAGATACTTAACATATATGGTAGAAGTTTTGATGAAGTTAAAAAATTTATAGATACGTTGTCATTTATGAATTCGGTTAACTATAATGTGGGTAACGACATTCCTTCTCAGTTATTAAAGAATTTGGCTGAAACAGTTGGATGGAAAATCAATATATCTCCAATAACTAACGATAGTTTTTTAGAGTCAGTATTTGGTAACCAAAGTAAGATACAATATCCTGGATATTCAAGAGCGAATACCCCAACAGAATTAAACTATCAGTTCTATCGAAATTTAATTTTAAACTCAGCACATTTATTTAAATCAAAAGGTACTCGAAAATCAATTGAGTTTATGCTTAGGTTGGTTGGAGCTCCTGAAGCCTTAGTTGAGTTTAATGAGAATATTTACATTGCAGGGCAGAAAATTAATATGGGTGATTTTGATAGACAATACGCAAGTATTTCAGGAGGAACTTATATTGAACAACTACCTGTTTATGATAGTGGAACAACATTCTCAATTCACGGAATTACGTACACAGGTTTTACAAACCAAAAGATTACCAAAGACGCGGATGCAACTTTATTTGATTATCCTGTTGACGATGATGGGTATCCTAAATCATTAGTGGAGACTAGTGGTCACTTCTTCCAAAAAGGGGCGGGATGGTTCGAATTGGTTAAAGACCATCAGAGTATACAAGCCGTAAATAAAAACGCAAGTGTTTTTACAGGACAGAATTTTAATATTCAAACTTATTTTGAACCATTCACATACGGTCAAAAATATTTGGAAAGATTTAGAACTTTTCCATATATGTCTGAAGGTTTTAAAATTGTTAGAACGGTTGATAATAAGAAAAGTTGGCCTGTTACTGATGTTGGTTTGAGAGTTGGAACATCTACTTCTAATTACAACGCGTATTATTTTGTTAGTACTGAAAAGTTGGTCCTAAATGTTAAGAATGTTGATTTATTTATGAACCCCGCTCAAGGGTTAGTGTATGACGTTTGGTCTATGTCGAACAAATATGATTACCCTATCCCAAGTACAGGTTTAACAAGCCCATATCCGCAACCTGGAGGGGTTGATTGGACTTTTATTAACCCAAAACCAAGTAAGAAAACATTTTTTGAATTCGCTCAAACCTTTTGGAGTAATATGATTAACACCCGAAATAGACAATTTATTTCTGATGGTAAAACAGGAGGATACCCAACACTACAATCTATTTGGTGGAAATATCAACAATCCCAATCAGCCGTTAATATTCCAAATGATAATTTTAATTATCAGTCAATGATTAACTATATAAATGGGTTAGGGGATTATTGGGTTAGATTAGTTGAACAAATGATACCTGCAACCACTATATGGATGGCGGGAACTAAGTTTGAAAATTCTATTTTTCATAGACAAAAATTTGTATATAGATTACAAAGAGGTTGTGAAATAGTTCCATTACCTTGTGACCCTTGTGTTATTAATGGTAATATATTCCCATACAATTGCAGTGATGAAAC
>Ga0181346_1000252_pt1 | contig 22203 bp, 5 predicted proteins | sample Su13VDMM15DN_FD_130100 | JGI IMG/M metagenome (GOLD analysis project Ga0181346, IMG submission 130100) | Freshwater viral communities from Lake Michigan, USA - Su13.VD.MM15.D.N | ecosystem: Environmental > Aquatic > Freshwater > Lake | place: USA: Michigan | collected 2013-07-15 | reverse complement strand
TCAGTAATGGTAGCAAAAACTGTACCGTCGGTTAGATTGATTGTATATGCCATGTCAGTTACCTGTTCCTAGTTTCAATATTTATACAGCATTTATGTTGCTCAGCGTCTGTATACGCAGGGTGTAATCAATTTGAATTTGTCTATTCAAACTTTTTTGCACCGGGTGAAAAATCACATGAGTGATCAACCGTAAATTAGTTGTACTACCATTCCATGTTTTAAGTCCTAATTCATCAAATACAAATTCCCCATTGAAATTTGTTGAATTATCAAAGGCCTGTTGTGCGGGCGGCTCGCCATAGTCCAACAAACAAGTCACAAGAATATCACTGTAAACATTGCCACTGGTGTGCAGGGCAGTCATCTTGTTGTTTTCTGGATCAATGTTGGCAGCTGAGTTGTCATCAACCACTTTGGCGTAGGTTTGATTGTACAAGTCAGCGTTTTGACCAGTGGTGTTTGGGGGCAAATAAGTGATAACGCCTGTGGGGTCAACTGAACTTCCACCGTTGCCAAATGCCATTTGATAGATGTAACCGGTGTTGCGATCGCTCAGGGTCTGAGCCATGGCCAAACTGATATTTTCGTAGTGAATTGCGTTCTTTTTGTCCACCAGCACTTCACCAGTTTTGGGATTGTGTATCTTTACAAATCCTTCAATTTTGCACAGTCCGGGCTGAATAATCATGCTCGTCCCTCCACGTAAGTTTTTTGGGTTTTTGGGTCAAATATACGCATATGGGCTTGTACACTGATTGTGCCAGTTTCATTGGGGCGGCGAGCAGGTTGCTCTTTTGGGGGGTTTGACTCCACCGTTTGTTTTTCAGTTTGATTTGCCATGATCAGTTATTTATCCGTGTTATCTGCCGCACAAAAACCTTGCGGCCACAGTGTCAGTTTCTTGCAAGGCCACCCCGTCGCTGGCAGTGTTGACACCTGGTTGATACCAGCTCAATCCACGGCGTTGCAATATCAGCACTTCACTGCCAGCAGCTGGTGGCAACATGGGAGTGATGGGGTCGTTGTCAACTAGAAACTCAATGGCCAAGGGTGAAAAATCAGTTACAATATATCGATATTCACTGGTGGCTTGGGTTTCACTGTAGTTGTATTGTCTCACTCCACCCACATAGACTTCAACACTTTCTGTGTAAGCAGTGCTAGAGTCGCCAAAATCTCCAATATCTATAGCGGGGGCATAATAGATAGTTGTGCTACCATCGGCTAGACTTGAATTAGACACTACATAATTTTGGTACACTTCATTCAGCAAATTGCCTGTGCCCAAGTCATACACTTCTGTGCCAATCAAATGCGAAGTGGCCGCTGTGCCAGCTGTGCCTCTGCGCAGGCTCGATACTGTGTTAGATACCAAGTCAATGTTGCGATACAAAATACGCTCGCCGCCAATGGTAATTGTACCAAATACACCACTGGCCAAGTTTGGTATTGATAATTTTGCAGCATCTTCAACATAAATTATGTCAGCAGTGGCTGACAATGCTTGCGCCAACACAGTGGTTGTATCAGCAGTCATACGATAGGTTGCTTGTACACCGCGCATGTCTTGGAAAATACGGAATGCTGCGGCTTCAGGAACTATGCTGTCAGTAAATTCTGTTATCACCATGGTCTCTGTGGGACTGATTGCACCCGATGCTAAAATTAAATATTGACCCTGTATGATGTAATCTGATCCCTCAAACAGTCTTGTACCATCCAATGTGACCCACAGTCTACCAGCCGTGACATCCGGTCTTTGCAAATCAAAATTGTTGTCAGGTACACTGGTACCAATAGTGTAGTCAAAAGATCCTGGTTGATCATTAAATGATCCAGAATCATAATTGGTGCTGTCATACGGTTCATTCACTGTGAGCCCGGTCACTATTGGGCCCACAAATACCAATGTCAATGCGTTTTGTTGTGCTGTGTCGTTCCAGGTAGTGACAGTAATGTTATCATTGAAATTCAGTGCAGCATTAAATTGCACGGTGTCACCTGCTATTTGATATGCAGCCACGGTAGTTACACTGATCAATATCCTTGCACCAGCTGCTGGCGGCGTGACAAACACCACTTGGCGTCCAGGTGTGTTACTGCCAGACCAGTTGGTAACACCATAGGTACCAACAGTTGCACCCACGCTTTGCACCTGTAGCACATTGTCTACCCATACTTGAACTTGATCAGGTGCATAAATTAAACTTTGTTGATAGCCGCCGCGTTGAGGCAGGCCAAAACTCACAGAACTGTCATCTCCAATCCATTCTATGCCTTCAGGAGGTTGGATTCTTGCACCATTTATTTCTACTATCATGTTGGCAACATTGGTACCAGACAAATTGGCAGTTAATGTAACTGAGTTGGTGGCCAGTACAGCACCGACTGCAACAAAGTTTTCAACTACTGGAGCACTCCAACTTTGGAAATCAGTTGGCGCAAATTTGGCGGTGAGCTCGCCTAACCATAGAGTCTGATCGTCTAATAGATCAACTTCGGTAGTGCCGTTCAAACTCAATGTTATTGCATTGGTGGAATCTTCTACAATGCTGAAGATTTGATATTGTTCATTGGTCAACACACCGCCCAGGCTGTAACCTGAAAACGTCACAGTCTGCCCCACGGTGAGTGTGCTTAAATCGCCTTGCAAGATCACGGCGTTGCTTGTGCCCACAACTTCTGTCGCTGGCATACTCAATGCATTGCCCAAGGCCACAACTGTGACCAAATCTGTCAAGGTCACAGTGACTGGTATCTCAACCTTGGAGTAGTTAGACGGTACAAATGGCAACCAATATGTGATGTCGGTCAACAAAATACCTGGCGGTATTGTTTGAACAGCGCGATAATACGTGCCTGATGGACTGCCGGTCATTGAACCAGATGCTGTGGTCAGTGTCAACGCTGTGGTTGAACCAGCCACGTCAGTGATTAAAAACTGTGTGCCATTGGCCACGCTTAACACATAGTATTTTACACCACTCACAATGCCACCAAACACAGTGCCAGAAAATACAATGGGTTGTCCTATTGTCAGGGAACTGGTATTATTGCACGTGATCACACTATATGTACTATTGGTATTGGTACAAGTGATGGTGTTGTTGTTGAACACCACGTCTAATGCTTGATATTCTGAAGTCAGCGCCCAAGGAATAGATTCTATGTATGGTGACACAAGGGGGTTGGCAACCAAACTTCCATTTACAAAGATTGGTACACTTACAATTTCTTTGTAGGCCACTGGTATGATAACATTGTTGTTTGCGGCAATAATGTCAGCACTCAAATATGTTTTTCTAAACAGTTGGCTGCCGCCACCCACTTCGTACACATTGATATTGATGATTTCGCCACTAGCCACCCCAGAAATAATTTCAATGGTCTGATCAGCCCATTCTATAGAGTAGTTGACATCTTGTATCAAGTCTACACCAGTGGTCAAATTAGATACCAGTACTTGCGTCGTCACTTGCACCAAATTGGCCCAACTGTAAATCAAAGAAATTCCTGGTTGGTATGTGTAACGAACAGAAGTTATTTGGAATCCATGTCCATTGTTATCCCAGTCTGATCCTGGACGGGTGTAAATTCGCATGTCCAACGTGTCATACTCTGATCCATTGACCAGTTCTTCAGGTGCATGCCCTTCGTATGCACCAACAAATTCTCCACCGTCCACATTGATGTCGCTGAACTGAGTGCCAAGGTAACTGTCTAAGAAACTGCTTTGATAATTTGCATCCAACAACAGTGTTGTTTGTGCTGACATAGTACCAACAGCATCAGTCAGTGACAATGCAAACCCTCCCTCAGATGTGCTGACAGTGAAAGTATTAGAAGTCACAACAGAGTGTACAAAGTAGGTGATTCCTACTTGTACGCCGCCAAATGCTGCCCCAGAAAATTTTACTGGATTGCCCACTGTCAATTGCAGTGTGGCACTACAAGTAATGGTATTGTCACTGGAGTTGGTTGCTGTGCAAGCAATAATTGGATCAGTTGAGGAACTACCCAAGAAATAATTGCCGTACACTTGCACTCCAGGATAGTCAATGCCATCTATCAATAATGGTAGTTCCAATCCAGGACTGTTTGCAGCTGGAACATAAAGTCCAGCAGTTCTATCAACACCTGTCAGACCAGTTGCTTGAGCAGCACCCGGATAGGTATAGTTTGCGGCATTGACCAAGGTCCAATTTTCAAGATCAAATGTAGGACCAGTAACAGCACTGCTGCCATCTGAACTGCTGGCCGACCATACTTGATTATTGTAACGCACCAAAGTACCATTTAGATAAGTGCCGTTAGTGCTCCAAGTTTCAACGGCTGTTTGGTATTGATATCGGTCATATCTAATCACAGTTTTAAATGAGCGTGTGCGCCCATTTATCAATCTGGGATATGCCACAGCACCGGTGCCGTTGCCGCCATCAAAGACCACAGTGGGGCTTGAGCGATATCCTTCGCCAGAATCAATTACATTGATAGCATACACTTGACCAAGACTATTTAACAATGCCACTGCCACGGCAGGACGAGTTGGCACTGGATCATCTGGATTGGCGGTAATTATCACTTCAGGCGGTTCAGTATAACCGGATCCGTTGTCAATCACATCAATGGTGTCAATGCTCATTAGATAATTTTGATACCATTGACTGTAAGGCCACGATGTCCAAACTGTGCTATTGCTGGGCAGATCACTTAAAATATTATTTTGTGAATTGACCGCAGTGCCATGATCATATGGCAACAATATTGGACTGGTATATTGTGGAACATCCAATGAGATGTTGTAGTAGGCTGGTACATCAAAATCAGTCATGTCACCAAACCACTCATTAAAACCGTTGTACAACAGATTAAATGCACGAATTTGTACATGGTACGGCTTGACCTCTTGGATGTAATCCAACACAAATTCTTGATTGTCACGACTGTAGTTTTGATATGGTAACAAACTACGAATTCTGTGTTCAACATCAATCAAGCTGGTTTTGATCAACCATTCAGGTGCTGCAAATTCGCTCAGTACAAAGTTAAACATCAAAGTCAATGCACGATTGCGTTCAATCAATAAATCGTCAATGAAAATTTCTTCGTTGATGGCTTGAATAATTTTACGAGTTTCAATCACAGGTTCTTGATCATAGTACTGAGCATCAAATACTTCCACGTCAAACCCAAATCGCCCCAATTGATAATCCCACAGTTCTGCTGAAAATTCTATAGTGCCATCTTGTAATATCACTCGATCATATCCGGTGGCTGTGCGCAGGTAAATTTCATATTTGCCCTGAGCATTGGCAATGACTTTTACACTGCTGCCTACTGGTACATCAATTGTGGACAATCCTGCATAATTAGGAACCTCGGCAATAATTTTGTTGCTGGCGTTGTATCCAGGCATTACCCAATTAATATAGCTCCAGTATTGTTTAGTATCGTAATTTTGAACTTGAGTAAGTAGCAACTGTCTAGTGGCCACGGTGCCACTGACCAATTGAACTGTGTAAATTGTCCATAAACCTCGATTGTTGCTGTCACTGGTCACCAGGTACTTGTAGCCCAATACAACATCATAGATATTTTGAAATCCCAAAATATCAAGGTTGGCCACTTGTTTGTTCCATTTGCCTGATGTGGCACCAGGTTCAGGGTCTTGGCTGTTTAACAGCACAAACTCTCTATTTTCAGAAATTGTGTATCTTGCACATACTTCATTGGCTCGTGTTAGATAATTTTTCAGTGCAGCAAATCTATCCACAAACATGCTCTGTCGTGGACGGAATTGAACACCATAACGTTCGGCCACGTTGAGATTGATATCTGGCACCAAATTACCTGCAATGTCTACTCCGCAGAAACTGTCTAATAATTTACGATATAAATTATCACTGAGAAATCCATCTGCTTGATCTTGTGCAATTAATTCGTACTCAACGTGTACATCATCATTGGTGTATTCACGATCAAACTCAATACTGATAATGGTATCTTGTGCTGAAATAAGATCTCTAGCATTGTAAATTGCAAAGGTACTTGCATCAATCGGAGCAATATATGGTATACCACTAGCGCGAGGATCACTGATATAGTTGGCCACAGTGCTGATTGGCAATGTTTTGCCTTGTGCAGTAGCGGTAGTGGTCAACCCACGAACCCAGTAATAATATTCACGTACAAATACGCCAGTTTGATTTAACACAGTGTTGACTGTGTAACTTGTGGTATCTCTTGGAAAGCCAGGACCTACATAGTTGGCTGGTGGCACATTGCTCACTATCCATTGATACACGTCCACTGAACTTCCTGGGAATACTTGTCCCCACCGTCGGCTGGCGTAAACAATATCATCTTGATTGGGGTCAATAAATCTCACAGTGCCGGTATCCCACCAAGTCTGTCCTAGATATCCAGCAAACCAACTTGAACCAGTTATGTTACGAGGTCCCACATTGTAATTGGCAGGATCCACTGCTCCAATGTAATCCAAGTTCTGTTTGGCGGCACCAAGAATTTTGCCTTGCAATGGATTGAAAAAATCAAAATATGATGTTGTAGCCGAAGTCACGCGATCATATGCATAGACTGAATTTAGCAATCTTACGTCTACCACTGGCAGTTGTTCTCTTAGCACTGTCCATGCTGGTGTGCGAGTGGCATTTTCACTGATGAACACTCGCCCGTAATTGCCGGTCAATGTGCTGTCGCCAAGTTCATTGCCAGGAGCACCGGACCATAATAGGCCAGAAGTGTAATCAACTGCTGCACCATATCTGTCATATGAATTCACATTGGAATTTTGTATTTGCTGACCAAACACAAACTTGCCAGGATTGCTCAGGGTGTTGGTGCTGCCGGACAACAAATCATAAGTGTATATAGATCCACTTTGCATCACCTGGTCAAAAAAGTCAGTGACTCCTTCATCAAATATTGTTTCGCCAAGATCAAAAATTACTGCAAGGTACAATGTGCCCTGTGGAGCACCCACAACCAAGTTAACAGCAGAATCGTCTACACTGATGCTGGCACCAAATGACGCAAAATCTTGCGGGTATGGACTGATTATGGTTTGAGTAAATGCAAATACATCAAATCCAAGATCAGCAAATGTTGTGCCTATGCTGCCTGGTGCCACTTGCAACTTGTTGCCAACCGCTGCGGCAGCTGAGTTTTTCACTGCCAGCGTTAGCCGTCCTGATCCATCAACTGTGGCGTTGACATTGGGCACTGCGGCGTTGATGGCTGAGGCCAATCCCGTGACATTTTGATTGGGCGAGTTGGGCACTGCAACATCAATATTGTTGATACGAATTGTGTCACCATTGTCTAATGCAGGATTACCAACTGTAGATGTTATGATGCCGTAGGTGCGACTTTGATTGACATTGCGTTGAACCACACCACCTTTGAATGTTTGAATACCACTCTGCGGTGCACCCACATACAGGCTGCAATTGTAGCTGCAAAGATCTAGTGCTTGTCCAAAGTTACTGAATTCTTCCAGTGCATTTTGATGCACAATTTGTGTCTGTGCAAATTGATTGGTCTCAATTTCTACTATGTCACCAGTTTGTAAATTGCCGTTGATGGTGACCACGTTGCCAGTCACCGTGAATGTATTGCTGGCATGCGGAGTTGTGGCAGCGGCATTCAGCAAAAACTCACCATTGACCAGCACACTCACTGGCTCAGCAACCGATCCAAGTACTGTGAATTGGAATCCTGAAATAGTAGAATTGTCTGAATTGTAGATGAATTTTTGTACATTTCTGTCATACACGTACACTGAGCCTGCTTGCGGATACGAGTTCACAGTGGACACTGTCATGGTCAAGTTGTTGTACAACACACTGCCGCCCACCACACTGCCAAGTATGGTAATTGTATCTCCAATTGTGTAGCCTTGTCCAGGATCTGTCACTGTGACTGAGTAGGTGTTGGCTGCTTTTGCTATGGTGAATCTGGCACCAGTACCTGACCCAGAAGTGGAATTTTGTGAGATATTGGTGTATGTGTTGGTGCCAACTGCTGCCAGACCTGTCAGTGTTACCGCATTCAACGCACCAGAAATCAATACTTTTTCACCACCAATCAGCACTTGACGACCATCAGTGCTGGTACTTACACTGCTGCCAAATCTATCGCCTGCTGTGCTGCCACCATAAGATATTGTGCCTGCATATTCAAAATATCCTTCGGCACGTACCAAGATTGTTGTTCCTGCAGTAGGCACACTGCCAATAAAAGTCAAATCTTTAGTGGTTGAATTGAATGTGTAGTCAATGTTGGGACGTTGTAAAACATCATCAACTTGAACGCTGAAACTGTAGATGGAATCAACTGTGAAGAAATATTCATTCAAGGAGAATGTGTTGACCAATGTGCCTGCATATGTAGGAGTACCAAATACACCAGTAACGATCCCACCTGCCACGGTGACTTGCATCACAATGTTAGCATTGCCGTCAAAACTTGCTGCTGATATGGTCAATGTACCTGCACTGGGACTGCCATTTGCGTAACCTGACCCACCACTGCTTACCGACACTGTCACAGTATTGCGCAGTCTAGTCACGGTAAATTCTGCGCCTGTGCCTGTACCACCTGTGGCTGTCACATTGTAATAAACGCCGTAATCAAGAATTTTTCGATTCACACGTTGAATTTCGACAGCTTCGCCAACAGCAGGTGCGTTGGTAAATGTCACTGTGCTGAAAGTAGAGTCTACAGTGTAATCAACATTCAATATTTGGCCAGCGCCACCTACACCAATTTGCAACTGTGTGTCAGCATTGATTTGTATTGCATCGCCAATGTAAAAAGATTTTGTTAATCCATCACCAAATGCATTTAAGAATTGTTTTTCCCAGGGCACTTGCCCATACGCATAAACTCGATTAACGCCCGGTGCACCAATGTACATCCAACGCTCGTCTAGACTCACAGTGGCCGAATAACCAAATTCGCCTTGGTCTACACTGACACTGTCTGGAGTGGTCAGCAGTTGCCATGGTCCGTAAGGTATGCTACCAGGTGCAGCCAATAATGGGTCACGAAAAATTACAGCCGCATATCCATTGTTGACTTGGCTGACGCTGCCCAGGCTGGCTGATGCTCCGGCCACTGCCCAGTCTTTGTTGCCAAACGCAACACTATTACCAAACCCACGCACACCTGTCACATCCAAGGTCAATACTGAATCAAGTGGTGCCAGTGGGCTAATCACAGTGTATATGTCGCTGTCGCTGCGAACATACACATATACGCCACCTTTTCTAGGCAGTGAATCTAAAGAATACGATGTCCAGTAAGTGGTATTGGTCGGCACTGGTCCTGGTGGTGTTGGAGTTCCCAGTACACATTGATAAAATGCAGTTTGATAAGGATCAGCCACAAATACAATGTCGCCTATGTTGTAAATCTCTGCTTGGCTCCATTCAGTTGCATCCACAGGGAATCTGTATTGCGGGCTACCCACGATTGCGGCATACTGACGCTGTGCTTGTGCCACACTGGAACTGTACTGCTCACCTACATCAGTCAAAACTGGTGCTAGTTCAGTCAAGGAAGAGAATACTTCTTCCTTTTTCAACACAGTCCACGAATCGTCACCATTGTTGTCAACCCAAACTTGAGCACCAGGCTGAATGGTGTTGGCATACGGTAAATTGATAATGTCGCTGGCCTGGGCCACACGTTGAGTCTGCAATGTAAAGGCTAGACCAGTGCTGTCTACAATGGTACGACTGCCAGTGAAGCTGAATGCAACGGTAATTTTTATTAGACTTGGTACACTAATAACTGTGTATACTCCGTCAACTTCAAAATCAAACTGTTTTATGATGAGTTGATCACCCGATTTTAAACCATGTTGCTGTGAAAATATCACCAAGCTGGTGCCATCTAGGTTGTCACATACATGTTGCACTGTGCCTGGCACTGCTTCGGCTCGATAGATATCCCAGTCATATTGATTGGTTTTTGCCACCCATATGGTGGTACCAACCGCAATGAGATTTAAATTTGCTTCCAAACTGGCAGTGTCATTTATGTCAAACACTGTGATGTCAGCATCATCTAAATTGACATAACCAGCAGTGGGCAATGCCGTGTCTGTTGGTAATGACTTGGTGACTGGCAGTATGTCAGTTGAAGTTATTTTGTAACTTTGTCTCCATATGTCTGACAACAAAATTGGTTGGTCTGCCTGGCTTGATTCACCTGCAGCCACCACTTGTACCAGGCTGGGATTGCTGTTTAGTAGAGCACGATCCAATCTCAACTGGAAGAAACTACGGTTGGCATTGGCACCGTACACCGCACGTTGCACTGCCCAATTTTCATAGATGTTATAGTCCGCCTGTTCTTTACCGAGATTGGCTTGTGCAAATAATTCTGCACTGAGTATGGTGCCTTTTGAACCCAAGAATTGTCGATAGATGTTCAGTTGACTGACGTCATCAAGATTCAACGATGACATGTATTGTCGTGGACGGAATCCAATCAAGCCGTAACTCAGCAGGTCATTGTCGCCTTCCAGGTTGGCAGTGTTGATGTTGTAGCTGTTTTGCAACTGATCAGCTTTGTTGGCCAAGTTGGGCAACAGTCCCAATTCAATGCGTGTGTAGTCACTTTGATACCAATCATTGGCGTTGAACAAGATGCTGGGCTGTACAATAGTGGCTGCTGACCAGTAGGTGCCTTTGTAAGTGACAATTTCGCCTTTGGCATAGGTCCTGTATGGATCCCATGCCTCAATGTTGTTTTGATTTAGAATAAATCCTTGAGCATCAACTGAGCCATTCCATTCGGTTGAGGTGGCAGCAATCAAATTCAATCTGCTTTGTCTGGCACCCGTGATAGGAGCGTAAATCAAATCACCAAATGTACTGGCATTGTCCAATACAATCATGTGTTCATAAGCAGTGTATTTGAGATCAATATAACTCAAAGTTTGATCTGTGGCCGGTTCCACAGTGAATGTGTTGTCCAGGCGTGTGATAATCAAGTTACGAGTAGACAACTCGCCACGGTTTTGATCCAGTAAAATATTTTCGTTGGTTTGGGCCACAATGCTGTCCACTATGGCCTGCGGTCTAGTCACACTGAGTTTGAATGCCAAGGGATTCAAATTGATCAGGGCATTGTCATCCCAACCTTGTTGACTCCAGTACAGGAATTCATTGACCATTTGCCCCCAACTCAAAATATAACCGTTGGTGGTATCTTCAAATACTACACCCTGACGTTCAAGGTATTGTCCATAGCTCAACAAAAAGTTACTGACTGCTGTTTGGTTGGCAAATATAGTGCCATAAGGTACCTGCACAACTTGATTGCTGTAGATGGTTGGTACTTGCACTGTGACTCCACCACTGCCGTAAGTTTGTAGTTGTCCAGCAAACACACTGGCCATGGTGTTAAAATAAGGCTGCGTGGTGCTGTAGCCAAACACTGCATAACCACCAGGTGTTTGCTGGACAACTACTGATGAATAGCTGACTCGATCAAACGGTTGATTTTTATACAACAGCAAATTGTAACTGTCATCAGGAATCAAGAACGTGGTGTTGATACTGTTGGGACTGGACTTTTCAGTGTAAATTTTGATATACTGTTTGTCGCTGAAGCTGGCCATGCGGTAACACAGTCTCACATCAAGGCTGGCTAGGTCAGCAGTGAGCTGGGTGGTGCTGTCAAGACCACTGTTGCGATTGTAGTCTACTATCCAGTCAATATAACTGGCTTTGCTGACACCATTGCCATAAACTTCAATTCCATTGGCGTCCAAACGATATCGATCATTGTAAAGGTATTGTCCAAATTCTGCTTGATAGCGATACAAATCTCTGTCAGCAAACAGTGCAAAAAATTTAGCCGGTTGTGTCAAGGCCAACAGTCGCATGGCTGCAAAAGGATACGCACTTGAATTCCACCATGACGCTTCAACTGGGCCGCCAGCGCCTACTGCCCAACTCTTGCGGAAAGTTTGATCATTGTATTTGCCAGTAACTGCGTCGAATGGACTCAACAATTCACCTTCTGTGCCAGTGGGTATTATCTGACTCAGTCCTGGACGAGCATATTCTGGACGATAATAAGGTGCCACTGGGTCAGCAACATATCCTGCTTCTAAATCGTCCCACAGCACCAAGTTGTCTTGTGTGTATGGTCCTGCACCATAAACCACAGCCCACCAGTCTGGTTCCACAGTAAATCCCAGCATCTCCCATGGAGTAAGTTGGGGCTGTTGAGTATCATAATAGTAGCGATAGATGCCGCGCCAGGCACCCAACAGTGGTTGATTATCTAATTTGCTCTGACTCCCACTGTAGTTCCATGTGAACTCATTGTTGGCGCGATAATCTTGTGCGCGATAATCCAATTTGTTCCAGGCCACATAACTCAAAAAATCTTGTTCTAAAATAGTGGTTATCTCACTTGATGAGAAACCAGTTGTTCTGAATTGTCCAGGGATAACTTCTGCCAGATTAATCGGAACTGGGTTACCATCTAATTTTAAATTGTTGTAAATTCTTGTTTCAAATTCCAACAACACTTGATCTCGAATGTCATTGAATGCACGAGTGACCGATCCATCATGTCCAATGATTACTGATTGGGTGCCTGTGCTGGTGACTTGTGTTATTTGCTCTGGGCGCCAGGCAGGATACAACCCCAGCTTGGTAGGTGTGTTGGGGACAAATGTGCCATATGTGGTGTCGTATTCATTTATGGTCAACACATCGCCCAATGTTAATGTGGTTAACACAGTAATTCTAGGACCATCCGTGGCCACAATGTAATCTAGTCCGCGTGTTAAAATTACATCATTTAGATAAACATCCATGCCTTGGTAATTTGCCGAGGTGTAATTATAGACATTTTGAATGTCAAATGTAGTGCCTGTGGTGTTTGAAATTGCGTAAGTCAATGTTTGATACACGCTGCCTGCAGGCAACATGTCTGACCAATAGAACGGTTGAGTAGATACTCGTCCCAGAGTGATATCGGCCATGGCAGTATCCAACACCTGGGCTGCGGTCTGATATTGAATGAGTTGTTGTGTGACAGCATTCAACATCTGCCCTTTAAATTTTAAATATTCGTTGCTGTTGTACTGCAAGCTGGCAAAAATATTAAACTTTTCGCTGCGCAAGAAATATCCAGCCAGGGTCAACGGAGAACTCTGTTGCAGAATAATTTGTCCGTATATGCTGATGTCGCCTAGATCTCTACTGTTGTTGGCACCAGATACTGGTCCTGACAAATCTGCCAAATTCTCACATATACTTTCATAGTGAGTGCGAATAGTACCCAATGTAAACACATCGCTGTTGCCATTTAATGGATTATTTTGCAGGTTAATGGGCACTTGATAAAATGCCACTGCACTGGTTTGATCACTCAAGGCCAATAATTCAATTACGTCAGTTGGCAAATATGTGTTGGTCAATGTAACGGTGGTGCTGTTACTGCTGGTAAGATAAGAATATTCACTGGGAGGAATATATGTTGATCCTACGTAAATTTTCAATGGCGGTAGTGATGATGTTGTTTCTACTTTTACATCCAACTGCAAAGTTCTACCGGTGTAGTTGAATTTAAATTGTTGATAATCTTGGCTGGTGGACACTGCTGTTTTCCAACCCAACAGTCTTTCAAACACAGTACGTGTGGCATATTGTCTAGGTGTTCCTGAACTGATTGCTAAAATTTGGCTGACATTGTCAACCACATAAACAAATGTGTCTTTGTACAAATTATTTTCAAAAACAATATCACCAATGTTGTTGATATTCAGATATTGCAATGGGAATTGCAAAATAGGATCTAGTATGCCAGTGTCGCCCACAGCATAACTCAGTAGCTTGCTGCCAACAAATGTGCTACTGGGATAGGTAGCGTTATTGCTAAAACTTACACCATCCAAATTGTACACATCAAACAATGGGGCTTGTTGCACGCCAGTTTTGAGTTGGGCCTGGGTCCATGATGATCCGTTATACCAAAAAGTCAGTCCTTTGAGCGTGGCCCCATCAAGACACAACACTGATTGATCAGCCAACACTTCACCATCACTGGCTTCTACTAGATGAATAACTGGTTGTGATCCAGGATACGGTGGACTCATGGGCGGCGAAGAGTCAGGAGTAATAAACTGAACAATATAAACTTTATCTCGTACTTCAGGATCTAGGTCAGCCGCAAACACAACTCGGCTGCCGTCAACGAATGTGTATCCGTCAATGCTGTAGCCAGCAGATCCTTCTATGTTACTCAAGGCGTCAGTTTGTGAAAAATCAATCACATTGATTGGCTGCTTGCCTTCTGTGCCCATGTTGAATAATCGAATATCAGGTTGAAATTCAATAATGGGACGTTTGGCACGGTAATCATTATCTAAAACTGGTGGAAGATTGTTGTAAGTAGCCGAAGCCTGAATCACATCCAAATGGAACCAACGATTACTACGGGTCCAGGCATTTAGATCCAAACTGGCCCGGTCAATAGTGAGATAATCAAGATCTTTGGGCTCTACAGCAACCGTGCTGTCGTTGTCATCTATCACATAGGTTTCTGGACACACAAAGTTAGAGACCGGCAGTAATTCAATGGCTGTTCCGACCCCACTAACATAGTACTGTTTGTCACTTATGGCTGTGGCTGATGATCCTGCGCCTGTGGCACTGCTAAGAGTAAATCTTGCACCGCCCAGTTGTTCAGAAATAGAAAATTGTATTCCATTGGCTGTGAGTGTGTCTACATAGTAGGTTTGCCCAGGCACAATACCGCCTAGAGTGGTACCTGTGAATACGATCGCTTCACCCACATACAATCCAGCAGTGGAATTACAAGTGATAAGATTGCTGCCGCCCACTGTGGCTGTGTAGGTAAGTTGAGTAGTACCTGATCCATAACTGGCTGGTTCTACTGAGCCTATAAATTTAACTTTGAGTCCGTTGGTAAATTGCACACCGTTGGGACTGGTATAATTCTTTTGTCCAATAACTTGATCAATGTAGGTTGTATCTGCTTGAGTTGGTTCTAGTAATCTAATCTGACCAAATATTTCTGGGTCAGTGCCGTCTTGGTAGTACAAGGTATCTAGAGTTGCGGTCAACAGAGGAATCTGTGAAAAGTAACCTGATCCTGCCTTGTACCATGATGTGTTGCTGTAAACATTACCATACAACACTGTGAATTTTTCATTCACATTGACATTGGCAATCTTGGCCAAGCTGATGTAATCTATGCCTTGTCGATCTACAATGCTAATTTGCCATACCTGGTATCGGTCACCAACTGGTACCTCAGTGGTTCGATCAAACTCTATGCTGTCAAAGCTGCCTGGCAAAGTATTGTTAGCATCCAGTCGAATCAATGGATCAAACAAGGTGGTTTCTAACCAACCGCCAGTTTCAGCATCAATTACGGGATTGGTAAACACCAATGTGCGATTGCTGAGATATGTAATACCATCAATACCACCATATTGAGAGATGAATTGTTCTACTGATTGATTGTTGATCTGATTGAACTGCAAATTAGTCAGCAAATCAATTGGTCCCACGTCTGTGAGATTGTAATAAAATTCTTGTGCAGTTTTTGACGGGACTTCAAAAATCACAGTGCCTAGGTCTTGACCGTTTCCACTAACACCATAAACGTCTCTATTGCTGATATTGGGAGTGCTGAGGAGTTTGCCATTTATACCTGGATTGGTTTGGATCCAAAATCCCGGTCCGGTGCCTGGTGCGCTGTCAACAATGTTGATGGTGCCGCGCAGGTTTGTTTGATTCTCACTGACATAGTACAGTGTATCTGGAGCATCTTGTGGCACAACAAATGTGACCAGGCCAAATGCACTGCCATTTCTACTGACTCCCGAATCGTAAGTATCGCTGGTGCCCAGGCTCAGGGCAGTTTTAATCCAAAAAGGATAAACACCAGTCAAGTTCAAATTGAAAACATAAGTGTTGCCACGTGCCAGGGTCAGTATGGGATTGGACTGAAAATCAATTTGATAACTGGTGGTTCCTTGATTTGTTACACGAAAGTTCTCAGTTTCTTTTGTGTTTTGTGCAACCTGAAAAGTATAACTACCACCACGCACAAGATCAATTGTGGGATTATTGCCAGTTTGGCCACTGAATGTGTACACGCCATTTTCACGGGTGACTACAAAGTTGTATGATGTGGGTACTCCTGTTGCACCCACATCCACCACATCAGGGCCGTTGGGCAACCAAAAATACTGACTGAAGTTGATGAATGCATCATAGTTGATAAATGGATCCCAGGTATAGTATTCATTTCTATACAACAAGTCGGGACGAGTTTGATCTCCGCCCTGGAATCCAATGGCATCATTTATGCCAGGATATGTGATGGCATCTTTGATTTTGTTTGTGTCAGGTTCAAGAATTATTACCCCAGGTTCAAGTTGATACTCTTGGCGACTCTCGCTAGGCTCAACTACATAACTGTCGTTGGGATTTACACCAGGGCCCACTGACCGTCCAATAAACCCCTGAGTCTTTTTAAACTTGGGTTCCTGGACCAGGGTGTCTAGTGTGGCACCAAGAAATTGTTTATTGACTGGTGTTTGAAAAATTTGTGGAAGAAAATCAACTGATCGTGTACGTGCCATTAGATTACCCCGCTGCCTGGAGCAGTGCGTAGATTAGTACTGGTCAATGCTTCGATTACATCAATGTTGGCGATGGTAGCAGCGTTGGCAAAAATTTCATTGGGCTGACTACGAATCTCGTACAAATCACCAAAACTCTTTTGTTGGTCGAGCGGTACCAACACAACTGAACTGATGATGGTTCCTAGTTGACGGTGCAAGTAAGCAGCCAGTTCTGAAAAATAGAAAGTATCGCCAAAATTCCATTTGTCAATGCTGAAATAATTGTTCATTTCTGCCAACACTGAACTTTTAATTTCACTGGTACTGGCTGTGCTGTTTTGCGCACGAATTACTTTGATGGTGGCTTTTAATTGCTGTGCTGCCTTGGCACCAAACAATGGTTTAAAGACAACAGAATTAATCACCATGTTGTCTGAAATCATTTTGTAGTCTTGTAAATTTTGATATTCGGTTGTTAGTTCATCAATAGTGGGCATTTCTGGTTCAGTCACTGTGCCAGTGGTGTCACGCAACCAATTTTGATAAGCAGTATAATAACTCAGTGTCACGACATACAAGTCAATGATGTTGGTGGACCCTGGGTCAATTCTATTGGTCAATGGACTATTGTGTCTATATTGAAAATATAGACTTTGACGTCCTGTTCTAGCCAGCCACTCGCCAGCAGTATATGCCACTAGTGTTCTAACACCATTGGTATTGATGCTTAACAAATAAAATGCGTCTTGACTGTAAGCATAGAATACTTGTCCTGGGCTCCAGGCAGTTTTTACCAGTTCAATATCATCAATGGTAGCATAATCATAATTTACCACATCAGGTTCTACTAAGAGATAGCGTTGCAAATTGTCAAAGTCCACTGTGCGTTGTAAAAACACAAGACTGCCAGGATTTGTAGTTGTACCTACAATTTCTTCAAAAAAGTCAGGATTGTCTGGCACGCCATCATTGTCTGAGTCACGATAACTGACCAACACTTGGAAGTCGTCAACATAGCCGTCACTTTCTACAGGTTGCCCAATGATTGTGGTATAGATATCACCAGGTAGAGATGCTGTTGAATCAGGCTGTGTATTCACGGCCAGCACATTGATAAAATCTTTGATAATTGTGCCTGTTCGACTGTCATAAACCAACTGGTTGCCATAGAAGAAAAATCTTGTCTGCAGAACTGAGCCAAAGTTGTAACTTAATCCGCGAAAGGTAATTGTGTAATTTTGGTTGACCACTTCAAATGCCACCAGCCAGGAAGCATCAAGATTGGCACCAGACTGATTGCCGGCGTATTGCTGGCTCCAAGATGAGACATTTTCTTGTGTGCCAAAGTTTAAATTGGTACTGGTGATCAAATACCAACTGCCGGGAGTGTAGTTGGTGATTGCCAAGGTGCCTTCGCTGTCGTAACCAATGCCAAAATTACGGAACAACAAAATTTGATCAGCCATCTGCTGTTGCAGTGTTGTGGACAAATCAGTTACAAACGCAGGAATAATGCTGTCAACAATGGCTCCAGTTGGAACAAAATTGTTGATGGTAACTGGACCGGAACCTGAAGTCAAGTTACCAACACCGTTGTTGTACCCATCACCCACAATTGCTTGAGGCGCGGCCCAAATGACTGTGGTCTCATCTGCACGAGTAGCAGTTCCTTGAACCAGTCGATTATTGCGATCAAAGTAGTATCCAGTAGGAGCTACAAATTTTATCAAGCTACCCACAACAGCGTATTTAAACAGTGTGGTCACTGTGGTACCAATAGGAATAGGGACTCCGGCGGCATTGACAAAATACCCAGTGGTCTCATTGGCCAAAGTTGTACTTTGATACCAGGTTGTACCTGCAGTGCTGCCAGTATTGATAGTTTCTCTAGGAAAATTATCATAATAAAACTGTCGCATTGTGGCATCACCAATACTGGGTTGTACTTGATTTGTGATCAAGTCAGCAACATCATTGCGATTGTCAAAAGTAAACAATATGGTAGGTAGAATTAAATTGCGCCATAGTCCACCGTCACTGGAGAATGAATTGGTACTGGAATATTTGCCGGTGTTGTCAATCAAGTCAAGATAACGACTGGTACCAATTGACGCACGATTCAGGGCTTTTGATTTGATGATTGAATTGTAAGCAGTGTATGGAAACAAGTTATAGTCTTCACCATTGACCATGCGGTTCTGTGTGTAGTAACGGGCAGGGGCACGTTGTTTGATCTCAGCAATGGGTTCACGTGCCTGACTGTTGCTCACAGGACGAGTGATACCGCAGGTAAAAGTAATGGTCTGCAAGTTGCCGTTGCGATCAATGTAACTGATGGGCAACACAACATTTTGCATTTCTTCAGGATTGATAATGTATTGCAAACCATTGCTGGCACGAACATACGCACGGAATACGCCCACAGGAATTTGTGAGAACACACCATCGCCAAAGATCATGGTGATTTGATCATTTGCTCTGCTGGTCACACTGTAGATTGGCAGCAATGATGTTGATCTCTCAGCTGCCGCTTGGTAAATGTTTTCTACATATTTCCATTCTTGATTGATGTTGCCCAAATTGTCTAGTTGGAACAACCAACGATCTTCATTGTTGACTCCTTCAATGTTGATGTCCACAGTGCGATTGGCAATGCGTTCAGCCAAGTTAAAGTCTTGATTTTGCAACACGCCTTGTTTGAACAAAAAGAAGTAACCATTGTTGGCGCTTTGGAATCCCAGTTGATCGTTACGGTACAGCACATTGAATGAAGTGTTGGGCTGTGGACTGGGTTCATACACATAATCTTTGCCAGCGCTCGTTGATGTCATGGCTTCAAACTGCATGTTAACTCCATCCACAGTGGCAGCATAAGGAATCACAGGCAAAAACCCTGGCACTAGATTGATTGCATATTCGTCGGTGGTGACACCCAATATGGCTTGACGATTACCGGGGCGGCCAACCTTTTGACTATCTATCAAACTAGCATTGATGATGGCAGTAAATTGCTCTTGCCAGTCATTGTTGGTAGGATCGGCCCAGTTTATTGTGACATTGCTCAGGTTGACGCCGTTGTAGTCCACAACATTTTCAGTTGTGGTAACGTTGAATACTTTGAGAAAACCTTCAGCTGCGGTGTTGCGTTTGGCTGAATAACTCACAAGATTTGCCAGGCGCACAACTGAATCTCTGCGTTCAGCTGTGTCCATGTAGTTTTCACGAGTGTTTAGGTCTGTGCGGAAAGCCAGTGCTTGTCCCATGAACGCCATGACGTCCAGCAGGGCAATAAATTCGCTGGATTCAATGTAGTCATTAAAGGTTTCAGGATAATACAAACGCAGGTAGTCGATGAAACTTTTGCGTAGTGTTTCAAAATCGTAACTTTGAAAATCAGCTTCGCGGTAAGTTTGATAGATCTGTTTCCAATCTTCTACACCAAATACTGCCGTTTGTCTTGTGGTTGTTGCCATTTATCTGTGCCTCTTTGTTATTTATTATGTGCAAAAACTGGGTAGTTTATGTTACATAACTGGCACTGCGTTGTTGTTCATCAAAAAATAAACTTAAAATTTTTGCATCAGTAGTGTTGACCACAGTGACCTGCAACTGTATCAATATACCATTTTCCTGCGGGTACACCTGAATGTCATTCAAAAACAATCTTGGATCTCCACCAACCACTCGTTGAACTTCGTCTCGAATCTGTTGTTGCAGTTGTTCAACTTGATTTTCAAAAAGGTAGTTAAAGATACTTGAACCGTACGCAGGGCGTCCAGGCAACTCACCTTGACGAATGTTAAACGCATTCAACAGGTCACGCTGAATCAAATCAAAGTCCACAAGAGTGAACTTTTTGTTTTGATTAATGGTATTGAAACCGATGTATGTGGTCATATTGATATTTATGGGTTAGCCGGACTTGACTCTGCGTAGATTGGGCAGATACAGTGTGCGTATGTCATCAATAAATGCCAAAATAGAAGCCAGCAGGTCTTCAACTTCTCTCAGTGCAGTTGGCACACGGTTTGTCAATTTATCAATGTCAGTTTTTAGAGATTCTGTACGTTTGGCCAACTCATTTAATTTTTTAACAATATCTGACAATTGTCCAATTTTGGCATCAACATTACTGGTTGTGGCCTCTGTTTTATTGATTTCATCAAATTTTGCCTGATACTCTTTAAAAAGATTTGTTACCACTTTTTTCTCTGCAAACAACGGTCCGGGCAATCTTGGTGTGGTGTCATTGTAGTCTATTGGGGGTATTTTATCATTGCCAAATACTCGTCCCATGGCAGCAGTCAATGTTTCTCTGCTGACTGTGTCTGTGGCCTCGCCCGGAGGCTCTTGTTGTAACATAGCATCATTAAATTTTTCTTCGGCTGACCCAATGGCAAACTGTGCATCTTTAAATTTAGTATCAAATTCGGCTTGTTTGTCAGCAGGCAATTGCCCCTTGATCCAGGCAGCTCCCTCGGCTGCATCTTTACTGAATACTGATGCTATGCCACCCAGCTGTTTGGGGTCAAGCCCGGCAGTGGGCAATCCTAATGAGCCGGCAGCGGCCAGCCCTTTGCTCATTAAATCTTGTTGTGTTAGACCTTGGGCTGCTGGATTGCTCAACAAACTGTCAAGGTTGTTGATGCCGCCTTTGCCTGTCCATACTGCAGGACTCTTTAGCACTGTGGTTAAATCGTTGGCTCCTTGCTTGAGAAATGAGCCAGCAGTGCCGGGTTTGAGTAATCCTGCTGTTTCTAATTGTGTGGCATCAAGTCCAAATTTGCCCACCCCAGCTGAGTTGGTAAACTGACTAAAATCTTGTCCAACTGCTGTCCCCACTGATGCCATGGTGGCACGAACATCTGTAGTGCTTAATTTACCCATGGGCACCAATGCTGTGGCTGTTTTTGCAAAGTCAGCAGTGTCAATGCCGTTGGCAACTGGTTCTCCAAATAAACTACTAATTTTGCCGGCAGTTTGTTGCAGTATTGATCCAGCACTGCCTATTTTAGATTGTAAATTACCAGTGGTGCCTGCAGCCAGTGACTGTTTGGCACTTTCTGCAATACTGGCAAATTGATTTTGCACACCCCGATCTGTTCCCGGAAACCCAGCAAGTTCCTGTGACAGTTCCGCTTTGGCCGAGGCCAATCCATCTGCAGCCTGTGTCTGTGCGCTGAGCACGTCTCCAGGACTAAATCCAGTTAATCCTCCAGTGCCAGCTTGCTTTTTAAAAATCTCAAATGCTTGTTCTCGAGTCATGCCTGGAGGACCATTAACTTCGAATGTTTTTGCTATGGCTGTGGGGTCAGGCACTCCAAATTGTTTGGCAATGGCTGCGGCCTTGGCTTTTTCTTCTTCAGTCAATGGTCTGCTTGATGCAGTATTGGTTGTTGAATTGCTGCGGCGGTATGGATCATAAGTCTTGCCGTCATCCACAGGTCTAGGTCCCGGCAGCGGACTAAGTCCACGACGCAAACGTTCGTTGTTCACACGGTCCCAGACAATGGGATCATTGCCACTGTAAGTCAGTTTGTCATCAGGGGT
>Ga0181346_1000251_pt1 | contig 22214 bp, 25 predicted proteins | sample Su13VDMM15DN_FD_130100 | JGI IMG/M metagenome (GOLD analysis project Ga0181346, IMG submission 130100) | Freshwater viral communities from Lake Michigan, USA - Su13.VD.MM15.D.N | ecosystem: Environmental > Aquatic > Freshwater > Lake | place: USA: Michigan | collected 2013-07-15 | reverse complement strand
CCTCACGAGTTGTTGGAGCAGGACCCGAACAACCGGGCGGCCTTGATGGATTTGGCGGACCGGCGAAGGTATTTCGAGTCGGGCAAATGGTCGGCGCAGCGGATACGTTCGGTGGCTGCGGCATACTCTGAGGCGAAGGTATGACCCACCTTTCGTTATTTAGCGGAATAGGTGGCATAGATTTATCAGCGGAGTGGGCGGGGTTTGAGTCAGTTGGCATGGTTGAGAAGGATGAGTTTTGCCAGAAGGTTCTCCGAAAACACTGGCCAGAGGTACCAATATACGACGATGTCACAACTTTTGATGGAACTAGATACCGAGGCGTTGACCTCATCAGTGGGGGCTTCCCATGTCAGCCGCACTCCCTTGCAGGAAGCCGCAAAGCGTCTGGTGACGAGCGTGATCTCTGGGGAGAGGTCGTCCGTATTGTGGGCGAAGCAAAACCCCGATGGTTCTTGGGAGAAAACGTCCCAGGACTCTTTAGCTCTGAATCTGGAGCCTTTTTCGGGCGAATACTTGATGACCTGGCCCAAATGGGGTACCGCGTGGGATGGGCGATGTACGGAGCATCCGACACCGGAGCGGTTCACCGTCGAAACCGTGTCTTCATCGTTGCCTACTCCGATGGCGAACGATGCGAAGAAGGGCGCGGAGTGCGACATATTCAACACACAGAACGGAGTGATTGCGGCGGTCAAGCGAGCGATGTTGCCTACGCCGACTGTGGAGGATCACAAAACGGACGGCAATCTCACGGTGCAGAAATGGGCCGATGCGATTGCGGAAGGGGTAGCCCCGCCATCATCGGTTCAGAGGCTCCGGAATGCGGTTCTGTTGGGCACACCGACTGCCAACGATGCGAAGAATTCCCTGACGGAATCCCAGCGGGGGCGGGGGACTTTGACGGCGGCATTGTTACCGACGCCGCAAGCCTGGGACGCGAAAGACTTTCATGCGGCGAAACCCGTTCATGTGAAGACTCGCGAGCAGCAAAAGGCGAGGGGCGGCGGTTGTGCGAATCTTGCCGAGAGGATGGCGGCGCAAATGTTGCCTACGCCGGCCACATCGCAGATGGGCAAGCCGATACGCCCGCTGGCACCATCGGAAGCCGACGGGAGCCACGGAACGATGTTGGTTGGGGCGATAGGCCAAGAGATTGGCGAGACTGGGGAATCAGCCCAACGGTTAGGCTTGAACCCCGAGTTCGTGGAGGCGATGCAAGGATTTCCGCTGGGCTGGACCGAGTTAACCGACTGAAGGCTTTAGGTAATGCGGTTTGCCCGCAACAAATCGCGCCTATCCTGAAAGCGATAGCGGACCAGATCAGGGGCGAAGGGTAAAATGAATGCGGCTGATTGGAACCCAGCCATGAATTTGCCGGGCGAGGAAACTTGGGTCGTTCACCTGACCTTCGGTTCCACCTCGACCCGGCAAGCTCAAAAGTAAAGTTAGGTGAAAACATGAATAAAACAGATAACGCGGGGTATCCCTGCATCGACATTTTGACTGGCCGACGTTGCCGAGTCCACGTTTGGAAGATCGGAAACTACGTCGCGATCATTCAATACGAGGACGGCACCAGAACCGCACGAACGGCGCGGCAACTCCAAGAGGTGGCTAGGTAATGGCCAAGGTCGGAACGCTCAATCATCCCAAAACTCTGCACCTTGCGGAACTTCTAAACATTGAGCCGTGGGCCGCTCTGGGACTCCTTGAGGCTCTTTGGAATTGGGCTTCAGAGTACGCACCACAGGGAAATATCGGCAAACATAGCGACGTTGTGATAGCCGACGGCATTAAATGGCGCAAAAAGGCAGACGTGCTGGTAAAAGTACTCATAAAGTCTGGCTGGGTAGATGAAGATGACGAGCATCGTCTTTTAATCCACGATTGGGCCGATCATGTGCCCACTTACATCAAGAAACGGCTTCAAAGAAAGGAATTATTGCCAATTGGTGAGATTCCACGCGGTGACCATGTGGAATCCATGCGGACGCCAGACGGAAGCCACGCGGAAAACCCCCCGCGCGGACAGAAACCCAACCCAACCCAACCCAACCCAACCACTACACGGATTGTGCCGTCGGTGGATGATATTGAGAGGTGGATGATTAAGGCTAGGCGTTCTAATCCAAGCCGGGACGCGGCAGAGTGTTGGAAGTTCTACGACCTTCAGGGGTGGCAGGATGCGGAAGGGAATCCGATCCGTAGCTGGCCAAGATACGCGGGGTACTGGGTGGAGAAACACCCCGAGAAACCAAAACTCAAAACGTTGACGGCGGAAGAGTTGGAGCTAATCAACCGATGAGCGCAACTGTGAACCTTGAGGCGGAGATGGCCGTACTTGGTTCTATCCTTATGAGCCGGGTTCATGCCCGAAGATTGACCGTCACCGTAGACCCGGCATGGTTTTACCGGGACGCGCACCGGCTGATATTCTCAGCGGTGAAAGCTCTGTGCGAAGTCGACGACCCGGTGGACTTCCTTACGGTTAAAACTAAACTTGGTCCGAACCTTGAAAATGCGGGGGGCGAAGATTATCTAATCCAAGTCTGCGAGTTTGTCCCATCGGCTGCCAACGGTGATTACTACTCGGAGCTAGTCAAAGAATGCTTTATTCGCCGCCAAATACTTGACCGCATCAAGAAGCTGGCCGGACGAGCGATTGACCAAGAGTTATCAACCGAAGCTCTAGTATCCGAGGCTAGGGAGTTAATCAGCGGGATTGAGTCGCCAAGGAATCCGATCATCAACGTTGCGGATGTAAAGATCGGCGAAGGTGGAGACCTGGGAATCCCAAGCGGTTACCCAGGGCTTGATCGGTCTATCTCAACCGGGGGATATCCAACAGGACAGATAACCGTAGTCAGCGCCTACCACAAGGGCGGCAAAACTGCGTTCATGTCGGGTTCGGCACTTTCAATTTTGGAAGAGGGTGGACGCATTCTTTGGGCAACGTTTGACGACCTTTCAGCCGAGCAACTCAAGCGGAGAATGGTTCGCCAGATGTGTGGATGGTCAAAGCGTCCAACGGTCGCAAGTTACGTGAGCGATTACGAAATGGCCATGCACCTGATCGACGGCTACGATCTCGACTTCTACGACGGCGCGTTAGACGACGGGGGCGGGACCGTGGAGGCGTTCGCAGGATATGCCGAAGCGCAACACTCGCGAACCCCGTACACGGCCATATTTTGCGACTACTGGCAAGTCATGACAACCATGAGAAAGTGCAACTCAGACGAGCGGGAACTTGGGGAAATCTCACGGATACTCGCCCGAATGTCTCGGCGGCTAAGCATCCCGGCCATAGTCGGGGCGCAAATTACCGAAGGCAGGGCAGGAGAGAAAACTAGGACCAAAGGGGGAAGGTCAATCGAAGAGAAAGCCGGACTTGTGCTAAGACTTGACCGGGAAACCGAGCAGGTAGAAATCCCATACTCAAGGTTTGGCGGAAGCGGTACGAATTTCCCGATTCAGTGGGACAAATACAAGGAAAGACACATCAGTGAATGAAAATCAAGATAGGTTCAACAAGATAACTTGGGGCAACGCAGCCGAATTTAGCGGACCGAGAAAGTCGCGGATGGTATCCGGTGCCGTCAAGTTTGATCCAGCCCGCGTAACGATCGAAATCAAGCATGAGTTCTCAATCTACGAAATCGACGTGGAGCGGATACGAGACTCAGCCGAAGCACTCGACTGGATACTGCAAATTGCCATGAAACGGTGGGCAACTCCCGAAATACTTCACGATCTGGTTCACGTCATTGACGAGGCTTGCCGGGAAGTTTTCAATAACACTGCCCAAGGCGTATTCTGCCCATGCGGGATTAACAAGACGGTCAAGTGGCCAGTGGCAACAGCCGAAGCGTTGAACCGTGACCCCTACGAATAGTCTTTACGCGCGTAAAACCCCGCCAGAGGGCCAAATAAATGGCAAGGCGGGGGAATTGTGGAAGGGGCTAGAAGTAAAGGCATTCGCCGAAGTGAGCGACGATACGAGCGCGGTCAGTTGAGCGTTTGCCAGTCAGGCTGAACTGACAGGTGCCTGTCATCTGACCGTCCTCGGTGTGTGGCTTGACAACCCAAATGCCTTCTCCGTCGCGGTTGGTTCGGTAGTCACCTGCAAACATGCCAGACCCGATGGTGAAATAGACCTTGCGGCCGTCGTAGCGGATGGTGATTAGTGGTTCGTTGGTGTTCATTTTCGTTGGTCTCTATCTAGCTTTTCTTCGCGGGCTAAGGTTCGCTCCATGCCTTCGATCACGCAGAGGCGGACAAACTTAGACATGGACATAGAACGGTCAGCACAGAACTTGCGCAGGCGGCTGATGAATCCGTTACTGTCGGATATGGAAAGGATTTGGGGAATGGGTTTTTGGGTCATGCTGACACCTCCTGAGCGGTCTTGGCGGCGTGACTTGCGATATGCATCGCTTCACCAGACGCGAAGGTAAACAGGGCAAACTTGTCAGCGGGGACGGCTGAGCCAAGGGAGAATCCCCAGCGGGTCATCTCGTCAACCCATACTTCGCGGACGAAATCAAGGTTGTTGGTGTCAGCGTCAGCAAGGACGCCAAAGAATCCGTATTCGGTCAACGTATTCAAAAACGGGATGTCAAGGGTGATTGTGTTCATGGTTATCTCAGGGTGAAGGCTGCGATCAGCAGCGCGAGGAATGGAGTTGCCCATAAGGCGAACTCGACAGCGAGGGGAATTAGACGGGGTTTCATTTGGCACCAGCGGCTAAAAGCATGTCAACTCTGGCGGACCAGATATCGCGGTCACCTTCGTCGTCGGCATCGTTCAGCATCTCGGTTGCGGAGTGAAGGTCGTCCCACGGTTCACCGTTGGCAAGACCAGGACCGTTGTCTCCGTTCAGGATTCGTTGGGCGGCATCAGCGATTGCTTCCTCCAGTGTGTCGCCAGAACCGATGGTAACGTCATTGCCCTGTTGGCGAACCGATACGGTCCAACCTTCGCGGTCGTCGCCTTCGTAGTCAGTGATACCGTCTGCGTGGTCGTCTACCAAACTTCGCAGGTTGTCGATGGTGTAAACGTCAATGCCGTCAGTGACGGGGAAAGTGAAGCCAGAAATTGCGGTTGATTGTGTTTGGTTCATGTTCGTAGGTTCGGGTAATGGCCGGGAATTTCACCCGGCAGGGTTTGGCTAGTGGAGGACGATAGTGATATTGGAATGCAAGCCTGAGCGAGTGCCACTGCATGCCATGCATTGACTGCAGGTAGTTTTGCGACCCATTTCTTTAGATGCTGGGCAATGCGCCATCTTTATTGCACCGACTGTGCGCTCGGCGATATCGTAGGACTCGACATTCTGGACGTAGAACGTGCGATAACCTTCACTGGTGGCAAGAGTGACGTCAATCGGATTGTCACATGAAGCCATGCAATAGGAAGCGAACTTAGGGTCGCAGGTACGCCACTGGTGTGTGTAACCTGTGGAACGGCAGTGAGCTAGTAGAACGTCCCAAACTGCCACAGGGACGGCCGCAGGATCCCCGTACGCGCCGATTCGAACGTGTTTGCCAGTTAAGGCGACGGACAACTCTTCGAGATTAGCCTTGACGTATTTACCGGCGGAGAATGCCTTATAGATGCCGTTGAAACTCATGACGTTGACATAGCAAGTGCGAGAGGATTTCTTGAGCGCATCGGCACCGGTAACCCGCGGCCGGTGCGGACAGTTACCGCAGATCGCCTTATCTGCGCCAGTTCTAAGCGCATCTACAGGATGCATATCTGAGCGCAGGATCCAAACCTGTGGCATATCGCCAGTTTTGGAGTTGGAAGACTTGGTATTGAGTCCTGTAATAATTGCGACGACCGGACTGCCGTCGATCTCGCTTGGTCCTTGGTAGATGATCATGGTTCGTTTCTCGTGCCGCTAATCTCAGCGACGGTTAACTATATCACACATAAATCATAAATCTATGGGAATGTATGATAAATGTTAGAGTTGCGCTAAGATGCACAATATAGGCATGGCATACCAGCGAACCTTCGGCACAGATAAAGAGAGTGAGATAGTGCGCCTCATTCTCGAGGGCAGGACGGACACCCAGATACGAGAGGACATGCAGCTTCGTCGAGCGTCACGCTACATCAAGGCGATCCGCATAGGACTCATGGACGAGCTAAACCCGAGACTACTATCTATAGCTCGAGCGCACGTACATGCGAAACTGCTAGCTATGGGCGCGATAGGTGATGAGCTACGGCATCGCATCCCAACCATGGGCACGCACGAGCTAGCCACCATGCTCGGCACCATAGCGGCAACGGTCCTGGTGAACATGCCGACCACCGTAGAGAGTGCGGACCCCCCGCCCCCCTAGGTCGCAAACGGGGTACCCCATCGCCACCAGGGGGCCCCCATCCTTTCTTCGGAACCAAAAATTTTTTGACCCATCCTTTTATCGAACCATTTTTTTTTGCACACTAGGCAACTTTGTTTCACGCACAAAAATGCCCCCAATCCTAAGACTGAGGGCTTTGGTTTAGTCTTGCCATCCGCCGTTGAGAGCGGCGATGAAGTCTGCGTGTTCTGCGGCGGCTTGTGGTTGTCCGGTTGCGGTGACGATTTGGACTACTGGCGGGTTGACTGCTTTTGCGATGGTGAGTCCTCCCAGTTCGTTGATGGTGAGGAGTGTTCCGTTCTTGGTTGTTCGGGTGGCTTTTCCTTCGGTGATGGTCCAGTCTCCGATGTACCAGAGGTTGTCGATTTCGCCGGGTTCGTCTAGTGCTTCCATGAAAGTGGCCTCGGCTTCCTTTAGGTCTTTGCGTCGGAGTTCGGCTAGTTTCTGCGCGTCTTCCAGCTTTTGGAGTTCCAGTTCGTGAACTTGTTCGTCGGTCAGGTGGTCAGTAGATTTGGGCTTTGTAGATGCCATAGTGCTAATATACGTTATATGGGTGAGAGGAAACCATGAATCCAAACGAATACGATAGAAGTGAGGCGGCGGCGGCGATTGCTCTTGGCTGGGAGCAGATTGAGGAACCTCGTGGCTTTACGTTTCAGCGGTTGACTTTGGACCGGCATTATTTGTACGTGGGTCCGGGCTTCTGGCTTTCGATCTACGACAATCCGCCGGAGGTTGGGAATGTGGTGTCTCAGACTCAGTACGGGACGTTTGCTTTGGCTTTGGCGGCGGCTGATGCTTATGCGGCGTTGCGTGGCGGCTGGGATATGCAGAATGAGCAGAAGGTTGGGGACTGGCGGGCGATTGATCTGTTTCTTGGAGGATAGATGGAAGCGGTTGAGGGTGTGATTGTAGATGAGACGCTGGCGAAACTTCCGACCCTTGGAGAACTTGCGGAGAAGGTGCAGGTTGGCCTATTGGACGTTCTCTCGGTGGCTACGGTAGATATGAAGGAACGTATAACGAGTCGGAGTCTGTCGAATCAGGAGGCGATTGACTTTACGCTTGGGATGACTTCGGCTATTGCCAAGATGAACTGATGGACTTTTGGGATGTAGCGCAGGATATGAGGCCCAAGATGGAAAGCTGGGCGCGGGTCAAGTACGGCAGCACCCACGAAGAGGCCGAGGACTTGGTTTCGCGGGCCATTATTAAGGCGGCTGGATACCACAACCGGAACCCTTCGGGGATATTGATGCGGACGCTGGCGACGGTGAGGGTAGACGAGATTCGGAGGCTAGAGAGCCGGGTCAAGTGGGAGACGCGCTTCCAGACGAAGAATGTCCAGTTCAACTACGGGCTTATTCAAAACCACGCTAGCAAGAAGAATGGCAAAGGTGATTCGCAAGGGACTGAAAATGACTTTGGGCAGTTTGGGTTCTGCCATGACACTTACTGCTTCATCCTCCACGATCTTAGAACTTCGAACGTTCCGGTCATTGCCGTTCGAACATGCGAGTTGATTATGGTTGGGTGCGACGTCCCCGAAGTGCGGGCGGTGCTTGACCTTACGCCGGTCATGTTCAGAGATATTCAAAGGCAGGTGGCACCATGTTTAAGCCAATTCGTGCTGTAGCCACGCAGTCCAAAGAGATTCCCGTACTGCCCTACGATCAGTTTCTATCTACCTACTGCCCCGAGATGGTGAGGTTTGCGATGGGTCCGCATCATCTTCGCCTTTGGAATTGGATGAGCGGGCTAAACCGGGAATCGGCACGTCCTACGCGGGTCGAAGTCTGGCCGCGTGGCGGGGCCAAGTCTACAAGCTCAGAACTTGCCGTTTGCTGGCTCTCTACGACCATGCAGAAGCGTTTTGTCCTGTACGTGTGTTCTACTCAGGCCAAGGCAGAAGAACACGTACAGAGCATTGCCACGCTCATGGAGCGCATTGGCATAGAGCGGTCGGTCGGTATCTACGGGCAGTCTAAGGGCTGGAAGAAGAACCTGCTCAGGACGGCAAACGGATTCAACGTGGCGGCGGCTGGACTGGATACCGCCATCCGAGGAATCAAGCTAGATGATTTAAGGCCTGATCTCATAATTTTCGACGACTTTGACGACGACGCCGACACTGAGTACATAACCGAGCAAAAGGAGCGGCGGATCACGAACGCTATCATTCCTTCGGGCGATCCGATTTGTGCTGATTACCTCTTCCTCCAGAACCTAATCATCCCGACTGGCATCATGACCCGATTGGTCGAAGGGCTGTCCGATTTTGCTACTGACCGGGACGTGCCTGAGATCATCCCCGCGTACCGGGATTTGGAAGTTGCCGCGGTGGTTCAGGACTCAGGCGTGACCAAGTACGTGATTACCGGCGGAACTCCAACGTGGGAGGGTCAGGGCAAAGAGGTCTGCGAGATGCAGATTGCCAAGCGCGGGCTGCGGGCATTCCTTCGCGAGTCCCAACACAACGTCCTAGACTCCCACGGTCAAGCACTCTGGAGCCAAGAGATATTTGACCGGCCCGGATTCAGGGTTGATCCGTGTATCTACTGGAAAGGCGAAGTCAAAGAGAGCGGATACAACCAAGGCTTTTGGGAGTTTATACCGCCCGAACCAATGGTTAAGATGGTGGTGGGGCTAGACCCTTCGGTGGCCGACCCAACAACAGCGCGGGGCATTCCCGACGAATGTGGCATAGTTGCAGCAGGGATTGGCAGAAGCGGCAAATACTACGTGCTGGCAGACATTTCGGGGCTGTACTCGCCCGAAGTTTGGGCAAAGAAAGCCGTAGAACTAGCGATGCTGCTTGGATGCCCGATAGTTTTCGAGGCTAACCAGGGCGGGAAGCTGATTGATTTGGCGTTGCAGACTCACGGATCAGTCCCAACCATGAGCGTTCACGCCGCCGATGGCAAAAGAACCCGCGCAGAACCAGTGGCAATGATGTATTGGCAGGGAATGGCGTCTCACTGCGGGGAATTGCCGCAATTAGAGCGTTCTTGCCTACGCTGGAACCCTTATGACTCCCGGCAGAAGTCTCCGAACCGTATAGATGCGCTCGTATGGGCTTTCTTTGGGATTGGGCTCTCCGCTTTTGGTGAATCGCGGTCTGTTTCGCGGCTCAATACAAGTCAAAAAGCAATTAATTCCACGTTTGACATGAAATCAGACTATAATTCCTTACGAGCATGAGTTTTACTCCCCTAATTGGCAGTCTCGCGGTTAAATTCGAGAAAATTCAGGACTCAGGTTCAGAATTACTGATTGTCGGGGCTGAAAAATACTGTAGGACTGCCCAAGTTCTTTCAGTACCGGCTGGCGAAACGGAGTTTGAGGTGGGAGATTGGCTCTTGGCGTCGGCATTGTCATCCTCACCCATCACCGGCGGCGTCCACGTCATCAAGAAGAACACAATTTATGCCAAGCTCGACGGTCAGACCATTCTTCCCGCGAGAGGCGGGTTAGTGGTCGAAGTTGCCGAAGATGTGAAGTCCGGCGAGGTCTTCATCACTAAACAATCGGTCCAAGACGCCGACATGTGCGAGTCCAGGCAGTGGATGACCGACGCGACGGTATTTGAATCCGGCATTCCTGACATTGAGCCGGGGGCAAAACTCAAGATGCACCCGACCATCGAAGGATTGACCGTTACTAAGTTTGACCTGCCGTGGCTAGGCGAAATGAAGCTAAAAATCATCGGCGCGTTTGACTCTTGGAACTACGAACGCGACGATAAGTATAGAATGGACTGCCGGGTGTTAATATGCGGGTGATTGTAGAGACAGGCGAAGTTAAGGCGAGCAAAGACGAGTTAAAGGCTCTTGGCCAGAGAATTTACCAGCAGATCGTGACTGACGACGCTGGCAAAGCCGAGTTGATGGACCGGCACGACCAGACCGAACGGGTCTACATGCTCGATCCCGAAGAGGCCGGCGCAACCTCAGAGCAGAACTTCGACCCAATTGCGATGCCCGCGTTCCGCATCAAGGTCAACAAGATCGTCGGCAGCCTCAATTCCAAGGTCACGCGGTTTGACCCAATGGCGCAGGTTGTCCCTTACGGCAACACCGCCAACGACGACCAGCAAGAGCGGGCTATCCAGTTTGCATCCCTGAAAGCTGGGTTTAAGTCAATCCTGCCTCAAGCACTATTGCAAGCCTCGCTCAAGAACATTGGCGTCATCCGCGTTGGGTGGGACGACCGAAGAGACGAGTTTCGCGGGCTAAAGATGGACTGGTTTAAGTCCAATGAAATCTTTGTTTATCCCAACACGGTTCAGACGATGGACGAAGCCGACGCCGTGGGATTCCGGTACTTCCTGACCATGCGGCAGGTTTACGAGAAGCAAAAGACCAAAGAGTTTTTCAAGGAGATTGACGTTGCGCCGTCGTATGAGTCCGAACTAAGCGATGACAATACGGACGTTCTAATCAACGCGACGATTGCCGTAGACGAGAAAGACGAGCGGGTCAAGTTCTACCAGGTCTTTACGTGGGAGAAGATTGACGGGGCCTACGTTTTGCTGGTGGCAGACTTTGCCTACGACTCGCAGTGTGTTTGTTCGCTGGCAGTAGCCGACCTTCAACGCATCCCGGCGGCTCTGGTGCGCCTTGTGCGGTCACAGAAGCGGTTCTACGGGGACGATTCGATTGGATGGGCAGGAAAAGGCCTCAACCTCGCCATATCTTCGCTGGTGAACGCTACGATCGCGGGCGTTTGGTTTACGGCGGCTCCGGCAGTGTTTGTAACTGGGCTGACGGGAATCGGCAAGAGCTTTAACTACAAGCCGGGGCAAGTCAACATGATCGCGGGCGGCGACGTGAAGGTGCAGATTGTAAACGCGCCGTACAACGCCGATCAGCAAATGGGTTCGGTTGCCTATCTTGAGAACGTGATGGGCGATGTTATTGGCGTATCCAAGCCGGGACAAGGCCACGCACTTCCGAGTGGCACGACGGCCACGCTGGTAAATACGCTCAACGCCGCCGACAGCGAGACGGAAGACACGTACATGGACGCCGCTTGCGAGGGCGTAGAGGACGTGTTTGAGATCGTCCGAGAGTATCTTGGCACTTGGTACCAAGAGCTTCTGCCGGTCTACCGAGAGGGCATTGCCATTGATAACCCGGCATCGTTCCTTGAACCGGCGGTAGTCAAGGTTTCGGCTAACTCCCTATCGAGCAAGCGGGAAGCACTCCAAAACTTGCAGGTGCTTGGCGCAATGGCTCTTGATCCAAACAGCGAGTACGACCCAAGCAAGATCACGGACCTTCAAGTTCGGCTTCAGGATTTGCCGGTGAATCCCAACTCGCTCAAGAAGGACTGGGTGACCGAGGCAATGACAATGTTCAAGATGATTCAGCAAGCGGGGCTAGACCCGATGCAAGCGATGATGATTGGAGCGGAGGAATTGGGAGGCCAAAAGCAAGCCGCCGAACAGGGCATGGCTTTGGGAATGCTAGATGAAGAAACTTTGGGACAAGGACCAGACGGAGATACACCGGTTAATAACGCTGCACCTAATGCAGCACCGGGAGCAATGCTTGGAGAACCTAGCCAAATGCCCGCTGGATAAGGTGCATTACAACCAAGCGCGGATCGCTTTTATTGACGAGCTACGAGAGGAAATACTAAATGCCGATTGAAAACATTGACGACATTATTGACCAAATGGACAGTGAACCGGAAGACGACGTAGAGCTTGACCAAGAGGAAAGCGAGGAATCAGACGCCCCAAGGGTAGTGACAACTGCCGACCTTGAGGATTACGGTTCACGAATCATTGACGAGGTGGTAAATCGCCTCACGCCGCAACGAGAGGAAAGACAAGTGTTAGAAGAAGAACCAGACGACTGGCAGAAGATCATTGATGAGCGTGTTCAAAGAGGCATTGACAAGCAAATGCAGACGCTAGGGCCGGCCTTAGCGGGGGTTATGGCTCGAAACGCCGTTGGCGACATTGCCCAAAAGCATGGGATCAGCGAGACGAAGGTCAAAGAGATCATGGCGACACTTCCGCCCGAGAGCTTAGGCGCAACGCTTCGGCACGATGCTTTTTGGGCTAATCAAGCAAGCATTGCCAAGACACGGACGCGGACACCTTCGGCGGGAGGGCACGACGACTCGCCGGGAGCGTTTGACGACAAGATGGACCGGGCACTTGCCGCCGAATTCCGAACCAACGTTGACACGGTGCGTAAAGTCACCAAGGGGAGCAGATAATGGCCGAAGAGACACTGCCAAAGCGCGGACGACCACCAAAGAAGATCATGACCAAGGAAGCTGTGGCCGCTTCTATCGTAGGCCGACGGGCGACCGCCGAAGAGATGCGGATTCTTGAGGACACGGTAGACGAGAAGGGGATGCGCCACGTCTTTTTGCCAAAGGAAGGGCATGTCAACGAAGACAGATCGCGTCTCAATTGGTACCGGGCTAAAGGCTACGACATCAAGGAAGAGGCTCACGGTTACGACTTGTCTTATCCCGACGCCAAGTATCAGGCCGAAAAGCGGATCGAGGACGAGAAGAACTTGAAGGTTCTGTATCCCCAGACCGGCAAGACCAAGGAAGGTGACAACACGACGCATATTGTCAAGGCAGAACGCCCAGTCACAATGGCTCAGCTGCAAGCTGGCCTTGGAAATGACGACGACAGCGACGTAGATTGAACCTAGTTTGTCCCTCTGGAAACGTAAACGTCTTTATGTTTACTCCACTTTCAGGGGGCCAAACAATCTATGAGTATTCCAGCAACGCTGACAAAACTTGAGACTTCCCAGCCTTCGACAGAGCGTATTGACTCTCGTCGTTTTAAGGTTGCCGCCTCAACTACCATCAAAAAGGGCGATTTTGTCAAGCTGGACTCCAGCGGAAATCTGGTCCAGTACATCGCACTCCCAACCGCTCTGACGGCAATTACCGCCGCAGCCGGTGCAGGAACCGTTTTAGGAAAAGCCGCCGAAGACATCACGACTGACGCCGCTGGCATTTCCACTTCCACAAGCGGCGCGCTCTTTGGCAAGAACGACTGCGAAGTTGAACTTGCTTCTCCAATGAGCACGTTTGCCCTCCGCATCATCAACAAGGCGACTGTCGTGACGGTAGATACCGAGTACACACCGGTAGCTGCGGACTCCAACATGACTGACAGTGCCGCTCCGATGGAAATTGGGCTAAATCCTTACCGACTTGTTCGGTACGCAACCGCCGGTCAAGCAGACTGGTTCTACGGAATTTGCGACCTTACAACCAACGGTGAATTCAACATCATCTCGCTTGTCCCAAGCCAGACGGCTACTACCGAGTACACGCTTGTGCGAGGTCGAATCAACGCGGCATCCCGTCAAGGAGCCTTTTAAGAAATGGCAAGAACAGAATTTTCCAACATTGCGCTGGCGAACAAGGGCTTGTCCCGCGTCAAAGACTTGTATCAGAACAACTACAAGACGTTCTTCAGCCAGTTCACCGAAGAGGTCCGAACCGACGTTCAGAGCTACCGAGTTCTTGGCGAATCGGACTTCGCATCGTTCACGCCCATTTCGCAGGGAACCCCTCTCGAAATCGCAACCTTTGCGACTCCGCTAGAGCGAGCATTCACAACCTACAAGTACGGTCGGCTTCACGAATGGGACGGCGACGTTGTTGCTACCGACGTGTACGACCGTGTTCCCAAGCAGGGTAAGAAGCTCATGCGGGCTGGCATGCGGACTTGGGAATTGGTGTACGCCCAGTACATCAACCTTGCCCAGAACGCGGCTACGGCAACCCTTGACGGCCTTTCGATTGCAAACGCGGCTCACACTTTGGCTACTGGAACTTATTCCAACGTAGCCAGTGCTTCGGCGTTGTCGGATGCGTCCCTAGCAACCGGCATCGCCAACATGATGATGCAGCCAAGCTGGGAAGGCGATCCGGGCGGAATGACTGGTCCGTTCATCTTGGTTATCCCTCCTGCCCTTGAGAACGTCGCTCGAAAACTGGAACTCTCCAAGTACTGTATCGACAACAACTCCAATCAGGCGAACTGGACTGGTGGGCGAATTGCTCGGGTTGTAGTCTCGCCGTTCTTCACTTCGACAACTGCGTGGGCACTCATTTCGATGGACGCTGACGAGAATCCTCTTAAGCGATTGGTCAAGCGGCCTATCCGAATGCAGAGCGGTACCGACGACCGAACGGACTCCTCCTACATCACCTGCGTATTCTCGATTGGCCTCATGCCGATTGACTGGCGCGGATTCTACTTCAACCCTGGGGCGTAAACCCTTTGACTTGACTCCGGCCCGCTCCTCTCGCGGGTCGGTTTAGTTCAAACTAATCCAATGGCAACATTCACCGCTCAAAGTGTCATTGACGAGTTTAGAGGCACCTATTACCCGGAAGTCTCGGCTACTGCCTCAGCAGGGCTGTTTAACAAGGCATACAAGCGGCACGTTCGCGAGCTCGGGCTAAGAACCACCACCGGCTACGTTTCATTGGCGGCAGATACCCGCGCCTATGCGCTTTCGGAAGAGGTTCTACGGGTCTACGAATGCTACTTGGACTTGTCTAGCACCAATGACGGCATCCCGCTCATTCCGACGACAAGGAACTTTCTGCACGGGGAGAATCCGTTTTTCCTGTCGGATACGGGATCGCCAACGCACTTTTACATTGAGGACACCCTAAGCGGTGATACCAGTGTTCCTAAGATTTGCTTCTACCCGACGCCAACTACGGCGTCTGACCCAACGTATCCCCGCGTGAGGTGGGAAGGATCGCTCCATGCGGCGGTAAGCGGCTCTCAGGTCATGCCGAGTGCGCTCTTTGACCAGCTATCGCTGGTTTACATGATGTGCTACCTGTGGGCGGTCGGAAACGACGCGGCCAAGATGCAGTATTGGGAGCGGTTGTACCGGGAAGAACTTCAACGGGAGGACGCAAACGTGAATGCGAAGCCGGAGGGGATGCAGATTGTGCAGCTTTCGCCGGTTAACTATCTAGCGCGGCGCAACCGATGAAAAGAGAGTTTCTAGGACCGGGGAATATCTGTCAGGGGATGCTTTCGGACGTTGACCAAACGACGCTGCCGAAAGGCTTTTGGGGCGGGCTGTTCAATCTGCGGTGCCGCGGAAGGTCGCTAACCGTTCGCGACGGTTCTACGAAGCTTAACTCTGCGGTACCGATTGCGGCGGCTTCGTACCGGGGCTGTTGGCTTGGCTACATCGGAACCACAGAGAGAATGGTAGTTGCTTTCCGCGTAGGGGCCGCTACGCAGGTTTTTGAGTACAACCTGACTGCAAACACATGGGCGGAAGTTACCGACGCTACAAGCCGATTTGCCACGGATGGCAATGTTTCCTTCGCTCCCATTAAGACTAGGACAGGGCTTTACCTTACGTCGGTTTCGGGGTTGCTCATTCAGAACGGAACGGACACCCCAAGGGTTTGGTATCCCGGTGCAGTAGTTTATCGCGCCCCCGGTCAAGTCAACCTCAACGGCTCATATCCAGCGGCTAGAAAGGCGTACCCGGCATTCTCGGTTGACTTGGCGAGTGGTGTGTGGACTCGGGCAAGGTCGAACGCCTTGCAATTTGAGGTGACGCGGCCTAGCACTTCGCTAGTATTTGAAGTTTTCCCGGCGGTCACGATTAACCAAACAGCGGAGGCGAGGGGCACCACCTTCAAGAAAGAAGTAAACACGGCGGGCACTTCATGCGTTTTAGGCTCCCAATTCTGCTTGCTGGTTTACGACGTTGGCGCAGAGTCCGTGATGGACTACATCAATGACGTGTCGGTGTACGACGTGACAAACGGCATATATGTGTCGGTTTGGAATAACGACGGGACAAACGACCGGGGGTCATACTCAACTCACTCGTTTGGGGCGCAGACTGGATACACGAACTGCCGACTGTTTATCTTTGAGACCGGCGGAAGACAAGGCACGTCCATAGACGGGATTAGGTTCAACACCAACGGCAACGTCCCTGCCGGTACGGTCACAAGTCGGGTTGCATTCATCGGAACCGGCGGCGAAATCCCGCAAAGCACCTCGTTCGCATCCTCGTTTCGGGATGACACTACAATGGTGGAATCTATTGCCACCCCCGCAAGGAATGTGGTCCCATCTTATCTCTTTGGATTTGTGGGAGGGTCCAAGGACGTGCCGCAAGTGGCTTGGCCCGTGTCTGCCAACCTGCTGACCTCTTATTATCTAATCACAGGGTTTGGTTCGTTCACGGGTAGCGCAATCTTTTACGCAACTGCGCCGGGGGGCACTGATTACGGAATGGCCGCAATCAACGGCGGAAGCGTTGTCGCGGGCGAGTACCGCCGGTTCTTTACTAGCATCGAGCCAGACTTTACAACTCTGCCCTACGATGAAAGCTACCTTGCAATTCCCACTGGGCTACCTATGGTCGCTGTTGGTGGGCGGGTCAAGATTGGTAGCGGCCAAGACGACTACACAAGCGCGTACCTAGACCCGATGGCCTGGCGAAAGTCGGTTGTTGTGGACGCCTCTGGCACTGTGGACGAGACTTCGCCTTGCTTTAACAGCTACCCCGGCGAAGCGGTTTCAGGCTACGCAGTCATCCAAGGCACCCAGTTCAACAGCTTTGCCACGGTCATCTTCACTAGCAAGGCGACGTACCGGGAGAACTCGGGAACGGCATCTGCTATTTCAGCGGGCGTAGCCATTCTTGGGCACCGTGGGACCAAGCACCTTTACTCAATTGCCCAAGACGACGGGCAGGTTGTGTTTCTTGACTCCGAATACGAGATTCGTGGCACCAACGGCGGGACGCTCTCAAATGCCATGAGCATCAACACCATCGGGAACAGAGTCCGAAACCAAACACTTTCATCGGGAGGCATCTCATTACCGGCGTCGTTTGCCGCGTTCGATCTATTTGGCATGGTTTACCGTGGCGTCAACCCGGTTACGGGAACCCCCGACACGCTCAACAACGAAGCCGTAATTTATGATCGTCGAACTGGCAACTGGCAGGTAGACCGCTTCCCATTTGATTGTGCTGGACTGATGACAAGAGAGGGCGGCGGAATTCGGTACCTGCTTGCGGTCACCAACCTTGGCGACGTGTGGCGGCTTTATGTCCCCGGACAAACGACCGAGAATGGTTCGGCATTGCCTGTCTACATTCAGTCGTGGCAGATTTGCGAAGGGTGGGAACCCGTCGTTGTCAAGCAGATTGGAATTGTCACTGACGCATCGGGAACCGTGACTTGGAATACTAAGCGGTACAACTTCCCGGCGGTCGCTGACGGCAATCCAGACGGCACCATTAGCCTCACAGGGACCACCAGCGGTCAGGCGTGGCGTTCCGATCAGTCAACGGGAACCGGCGCGGGAATCCCGGGCCTCAAGGGGTGGAGCGTGTATTTTGCTCTATGGGGAGACATCCCCGGCGGCGCGGTCATTCGTGGCATTCGGGCAGATATTGAGTCTCGCGGGGTTCCGGGCCAAGCACAGCCGTAAACGTCTTTATTGATACCCTCATGGCAAGCTACCAAATGCCCTCCAACGATGCCGTGAACTTTGATTTGTTCGGGCAATACGGTTTTGACTACGACGAAGGCAACCCGCTCAACTCGATGTTCAAGCGTATTGCGGCGGGAAACTACGGTGCCGCGCAGAGCAGAAACGCCAGCAACCAAGCCCTAGAGCCTCAATACCAGAACGCTTTGCAGGAGCTTCTTTCGTCGTTTCGCACGTCTCCAGCGGCAGAATCGGCGGCGGCAAACGAGCGCATTGCGGCCAACTCGGCAAGAGTAAAAAGGCGGGCTGGAGTGTCTGGACCTGCGTCCGCTGGACTCAAGTCGGGCGTGAGTAACAGCATTGACCTCAACACCGCTGGTCAAATGAATCAGTCCGACGCGGCTATTTACGACCCTCAACGCCACCAGCAACAGGTGATGCAACTTATCCAGACATTGAGCGGCGCACAGCAAAACAACCCGTTCCTTGGGCAGATTATGCAAGGCGCACAGGCCCAGAACCAGCACCGTCAGGTTACGGCGGGCGTTGAGGCATCTAGTTCAAGCCCGTGGGAAGCCGTGGCGGGATTGGCTGGAGGTCTTGCCGGTGGAGGGGCGTTTAACAAACTCTTCTAATGGTAGTTCCCCAGCTTGACGGTTTCTTTGGTGCCATTGAAGAGATTCAGGGCAACCAGCCAAGTTTGCGTAACCGGAATAACCCGGTGGAATGGCAGTCCATCGTCGAAGGATTCACCGCACCCGCGCCTAAGCAGATGGCCCCGGGCGAGATGGAATACGGCCAGGGCGATCAGTTCATGAATCAGGCTCAAACCCTGAACAATAAGGCTCTTGGGATGAAAGCCCCGGCTCCACGGGCACCGGCATTCCGCACGACCGATTTGTTGGCACTTGTGGGCGCGGCTCTGGCTGGCAAACACGCTCCCCAGTTCTTGCAGGGCTACCTTGGCGGGAAGCAGCAGAAAGCCCAGCAGGACACGCAGTACGAACTCCAGCAGTTCCTGTCGGGCCAAAAGGCGGTGATGGGCGAGGCGGATGCGCTTGAGTCTCAGGCGAAGCAGATGTACGGTCGAGGGGATCGCGCCGTCACTCGCGGATTTCAGGCAGAAGAGTCCGAGCGAGCAAGGCAGGCCCGCGAAGACAATCTACGCTACCAGCAAGCCGCAATTGATAACCGATTTGACAAGGGCATTGACTACAAGAAGTACGAAGCCGACATGAAACGCAAGTTTCGCATTGAAGAGCTTCAAAACGTCGCCAACGATAAGAAAGCGATGTGGGTTATTGACCGCATAAACAATGCCAAGACCAAGGACGACCAAGATTCTTGGACAGAAGTTGGCGAAATGTTTGGAATCAAATACACGCCCGGCGCAAAGCCTACGGCGGCAATGGTTGCGTTTGAGGCTGACCAAGCGGGCAAAAAGCTAACTCAGCAAGCTACCAAGGCCCGAATGACGTATCAGGAGATGATTAACAAGAACTATCCTGAACGATTCAAGAAGGAAATGGAGAAGTGGGATCAGCAAATAGCAGATTCCAAATCAGCGGTAGCCAAGCGCAATCGTGAAGGCGGGCCGTCCATCTATAACAAGGACGGCACCCTTAAACTGACGCCCGAAACCAAGATGTTTCTGAACCTCCAACTTGGAAAACTTAACGCAGAAGAGATCGAGCTTAAAAACGTCGTAGAGAATGCAAAGAAACTAGGCAACCGCGACCTAATGGCTATTGAGGAGGCAGCAACTTTGCGGTTGCAGTCCATCGCGAAGGCTAAGGGCGAAGTCAAGGGCAAATTAAACGGAACAGTTCTGCTCGCTGGAACGGGCCAAGCCCCTACGCGTACCCCCAACGGCGGAAAGTTGCCACCTGCCGACCGCAATCAACCACCCGTGTTTGACCGTCGCGTGACTCCTCCGGCTGGCGGAAACCCTGCTGTTGTAAAACGAAGGTTTAAGGTTCCTCCAAAGTAATGGCAGACATCTTTGATGCATTGAATCAGGCTCCTGCAAAGAAGCCAGTGGTTAAGCCCACAGCCAAACCTTTTGACGCATTCGCGACGGTAAGCCAAGGCGTCAAAGCTGGAACTATCGCCAAGAAGAAGCCAGCGGCACCTAAGAAGCCTTTAATGGCTACGCCGGGAATTAATTCGTCGTTTGAGGTTTACAACGAAGACACAAATGAGGTGATTGACAGCACCGTTGGCAAGGGCTTGGTTCGCCACGTCCTTGAACTAGACAACGGTGCCGTGTATGAATTTGATGCCACTCGCAAGTTGTCTGAGAAGGAGCAGGATGAGGAACTAGACTATTTCCTCAAGTCTGACGAGTACAAGAAGCAACTCCGCGACATAGCGGCTAAAGCCAAGGCTCGGGCGAGAGTGCCGGTCACTCAGCTTGGACCGACGCCAGAAACCCCCAGCAGGGAGCGCATGATGGACGCCGCCGCGAAGGGTCTAGCATTTAGCGGATACGGCGGCAAACTGCCAATTCAGGACGACCGAAACGAGTTTGATAAGTTTCTCACGGGCGATACCGACCTCAACGCTCAGGCGGCAGATTGGGCGAAGATGGCCCAGAACGCAGTCCCGCCGCAGATTGGACAGTTTCTAGCTGGTGCACTGCTTCCCGTTACCGAAGGGATGCGCGTTGCTGGTGCCAAGTCTCAGGCTACGGCAGTTGAAGACTTTGCCAAGAATCTTCCCGCTGGCATTATGTCTAGCCCAATGCAATCGGTGGCAAACCCAGCGCAAGCAGCCGACGAAGGGTTCTACAACGCATTTGACATCAACCTTCCTTGGGAGCAGCGGATCGGTCCCGCCATCAACATCGTTGGCACCGTATTAGGGGCTGGGCTTGGTGCAAAAGTTGGGAACGTCACGGTAGGCCAAAAGCTACTTTCGGCGGCGGAAAACCTCAAGAAAGCCCCAACAGAGGCAAACCTCAATGCGTTTATTCAGATGGCAAAGAATGAAGGGATTGACCTTTCTTTCCGAGAGCCAATTGTAGGGCCAAAGCCGGGACCGACCACGCCGGTTATCGGAGTCAATCCTACTCAGCGCAAGTCGCTAACCCCAAAGGTTAAAGCGGCTCAAGTTGAACCGAAGATTGCCGACACCCCGACACCCCCGCCAATAGTTACACCCAAAACTGTTGAGCCAGTCACAGCCAAGCCGATTGAACCAACCCAGCTTGTTGGAGCAGAGGCAGAAATTGCGGCGGAAAAAGCAAAAGCGGCGGCCCAGCGTGCCCAAGTTGCTACGACTCAGGCAACCAAAGCACCGGAACCGACGCCTAGCCAGACAACGGGAATCAGCAACGCCGCTCAACTTTCAGACGAAGAGGCTGGGATACTGACAGCCGCGCCCGAGGGTAAAGGTCGGTCCGCCGCCGCTATCTACGAAGCCAATCGCAACCGCGAGGGCTATATGGCTCTTGCCGACGAAATTGAGAAGGGCAAAGCGTTCACCGCTGACGATGCGGCGGCGGCTCTTGCTGGCAACCAAAAGCTAACGCAGAAAATCACCGAGGCTCAAAAGTCTTTGGACGACTCAATCACAAACGGCGATGCCAAGTTCACCATTGAGGGCAAGCGGGAGATTCTCAGGAATGCGCTAGAGGAGCGTCAGACGTTTGCCGACAAAATCCAGAAGGGCAAGTCTCAGTGGTCCGACGTGGGCCGCGTGTTCGCCCTGCGTACAGAGATCGATACCGGCGACATCGGGCAAGTTTTAGCTGAAGCACGAAGAAAGAAGGGCGCGGAGTTAGACCCGAAAGAGATTGAAGACCTAAATAGGCTGGTGAAGGAGCAAACCAAGCGAGCCGACGATCTTGAGAAGCAACTTGAGGACATGAAGAAAGCTGAGACGCTTTCTGATGGCGACAAGGGCGTAATGCAAACCGTCAAGCGGTCCCGCGCTCGCGTCCAAAAGGGTGCCGACATTGATGCCGCCATCAATGACATCATGGTTCGCCGCAGGGCGCGCAGAGGCGTAAGCCAGTCCAGAGAGCGGGGCGCGGCGTCGCTTGACATGGATGATGTTCGCGACCTGAAAGACCTTGTTGTACTTTGGTCAAAGAAGAATGTTGGCCTAAGGTTCCAAACGTTCGTAGATAAGATTCGCGGGGACTTTAATGAGGACTTCGCGCACCTCACTGATAGAGACATTGCGACGGCTCTCAACTACTCGGATGCCACGCCGGGGAGCCTAGAAGCCCGCCTACTCCAGCAGAATATCGCCAGGCTGAAAAGAGAGGCTAAGTACATTGAAGAGGGCGCCAGCCGCCTTACAAAGCCCGCGCAGGAGCTTCGCCGTGTACGCAAGCAAAT